>JAAGKN010000175.1_pt1 | contig 75338 bp, 53 predicted proteins | sample 6206371 | NCBI WGS metagenome assembly JAAGKN01 (sample SAMN11533720, study PRJNA540317) | gut metagenome | isolation source: fecal pellets from male and female animal of same cohort | host: Peromyscus leucopus | place: USA:CA | collected 2017 | reverse complement strand
AATCCATTTTCACCCCACTGAATTCTATAATCAGCACTGTCGATTCTAAAATCAGCAGTGCAGTTTTTACAATCAGCAGTGCTGATTATAAAAACAACAATGCTGATTGAAGAAATTTTCACGCTAAAAATAAGCATTCTTCCCGCTGATTCTTTTAATCCGCTGCACAAGATTTTCAAAATCAATACTGCCGGTTCGAGAAATTTGCGCACTGTCCCGACTTTTAGGGTGCATACAAAAAGGAAGTCCGCAACAAACATGGATATTGCTATGCCTCAGTCCGGAACAGGAAACCACAGAAATACCAAAACTTCATTTTCAAGCCGTCAGGTCAACTTGTTCCGGACTATCCATATCCCGAACTCACGTTATATTTAGCTTTATTAAAAAGTTTTTGCATTTTTGTTTCCTATCTAATTGTATTTTGTATATATTTGTGGGCGAGTAAAGTAATCTCAGACTGTAGAAATTCACATGTGAATGAGAAGTTTACTCTATTGAACAACTATAAATTGTACACTTAACTAATACAAATTAATCCATTTATGAAACAAAAATTACTTTTATTCGCTACATCAATGTTTGTTGGTGTGGGAATGTCCGCACAATGGACGGTACCGGTTCCTACAACTTCAGACCTTCAGGTAAGCGAAAACACAGACACTGTAGTCTACTATCTCTACAACAAGGATGCCGGCATGTTCTATACAGAAGGCAACGACTGGGGAACCAGAGCAAGTATTGGCAAAACCGGTCTTCAGGTATTTATCAGCAAATATCAGGCAACAGACGGAGAAACCCTGCTTGACTGGGACGGAAAGAGCTATATCCTGAACAACTATTCCGTAGCAAAGCACAAATGGGCAAATTTCTTCTTTGACACAAAAAGTCCGGCTACTTGTTATGTAGACTATGACGGAAGAGAAAATGCAGACTATTTGCTTGAATGGACAAAAGTTGGTGACAGCTACCGTTTCTATGGTGCAGAAGCAAACAGCCAAGTAAACCCAAGCAATTACCCTGATGCCTATGTAGGTGTTGACTGGTCTGCAAACACAAGCAACACTGTTGTGACAGGCGAAATATATAAGTCAGAAGAAGAAACTCCTAACACTCTCCTTGTAGACTGGCAGTTCGTCACTACAGACAACTATGTGGCTTATCTTGAGAAATACGAGGTTTATGAAGCTTCAGAGTCACTCAAGAGCATCATCGAAGAGGCTAAGGCTAAGAATGTAAACACAGCTGATGCAGAAGCCGTATATGCCAACACCAACAGCACAAAAGCTGAGCTGGAAGCAGCTACAACTGCTGTAAAAGAGGCTATTGCTATAGCTATTGAGAATTCCGTATCTCCAAGCAATCCTAAGGACATGACAGCAGAGTATGTCACCAATCCGGACTTCGAAGACAACACAGTAAACGGTTGGCTTACCAATACAGGTGCTCAGAACTGCGCCACTGCTACAAACAAGAGTGACGGAGTACACTTCACAGGTATTTCATACGAAAACTGGAATGCAACTCCATTCTCAGGCAAAGTGTACCAGGTATTGAGAAATGTACCGAAAGGTGTATATACCCTCCAGATGGGTGCATTCTGCAGCTACAACAGCGGTGCATACGTATATGCAAACAGCGACAGCGTTGAAGTTGTGAACAGCAATCCTAAAACTTATACTGTAACTACACTTGTTGACGTAGATACCCTCGAAATCGGTATCAAGCAGCATGAAGAACTCAGCAATTGGATTGGTATAGACAATGTGAAGGTTACTTATTACGGCAATAGTGATGAGTCATACAAAATGTGGATTGAAGGCATAATAGAATCTGCTCCTAACTTCAACAACACAGACGAATATACTGTACAGGATGCCGTTCTTCAAGCATACAACGCATCTCTTGAAACAGCCAAAGCAGCAAATACCAAAGAAGATATATTGGCAGCCATGACAAACTACAAGAGTGCCTTGTCAGATGCAAAAGCAAACGCTGACGCATATGCCGCTTTTGCAGAGGCTGTAGAGTATGGTAACAAAACAATGGAAAAAGGATTTGAAGGTCCGGAAGCAGACATTCTCAGCGACTATCTGATGATGGAAGACGAGCCAAGCGAAGATAACCCTTACGGAACAGCTACATATATCCTCAACAACAAGACTCTTTCCACTGCTGAAATCACAGCAGAGACAGCACGTCTTCAGGGTATGATTGAATATGTAATCAAAAACTGTCTCGGAGAAGGCATGGACGCTACAGATCTTATGGCAAATCCTAACTTCAACGGATTCAGCACTAACGGATGGAGCTATGACACCTCTCTCTCAAAGCCTGTAGGCGGCGGTCTTGACAGCAATCCTTGTGTGGAAGTATATGCCCAGAACTTCGATTCTTATCAGGAACTCACAAATGTTCCTAACGGTGTTTACGAACTTACAGTACAGGCATTCTATCGTACCGGCAACAGCACCGTTACTGCATACCAAGAATACAAGGAAGGCAATGCCAGCGAAATCATGACAGAAATTTATGTGAACGGTCTTTCCGCACCTGTATGCGACATTGCTTCAGAAACATTCTCTGAGAATCTCGAAAACAACTGTGATGAGGTAGAAACAGGCATATTTGTTCCTAACGGCATGAACAGTGCTTCAAACGCGTTCTCTCAGGGCAGATACAAGTGTTCTGTGATGGGTGTAGTTACAGACGGTACAATGCGTGTGGGAATCCGCAGCAACGGTTCTACCGGTGGCCGCTGGTCACTTTGGGACAATTTCCGCCTCACATACCGTGCATACAATGCAGAAACAATAGCACAGATACTTGAACCTCTCATCGAAGAAGTAGAGACATTCCAAGAGAATACAGAAGCATTGGGCCAAATTGAGGCAGACGCTCTCGAAAACGAGAAACAGACAGCAGAAGACGCTCTTACAGCAAAAGACGGACAGGCTATGTTCAATTCTTATTCTGCTTTGACAACAGCATTGGCAGCAGCCAAGACTTCAGCAACAACTTATGCAGAACTTCTTGAAGCTATGGCAAACCTCGGAGTTGCACTGGAAAACTCTACTGCAACACAAGCAACAATGGATGCTGCAAACGAACTTATCGACGAAACTTCAGAGAACATCGAAAACGGTGAATATACCGTAGAAGAAGCTGCTGCCAAGATCGAAGAGATCAAGGAAATGATCACTAAGCTCAACATTCCTAATGAAGCTACAGAGGCTACAGATGAGAATCCGGTTGACGTGACAGCTCTTATCGTGAATCCAAGCTTTGACGTGCTGGATGAAAACGGCAATGTAACTGCATATGGATGGGCTGGTACAACACCTTCAGGTTTCAGCAACTCAGACACAAATGCAGAATTCTACTATGACAAAGTGAAGACTTACGACATGTACCAGACTATCAACGGTCTGCTTGACGGTACATACAAGGTAAGCGTACAGGCATTCTACCGTGCAGGTCAAAGTGCAGAAGACTATAAGGGTGCGCTTATCAACTCTACAGACTCTCTCCACGCATTCCTCTATGCTACAAGCGGTGAAGAAACAGCTTCAGTGCCTGTACAACATCTCGGCAACGGTGCAAAGTCTGGCGGTTACAACGGAGGATCAGATGAGGCTTCAGTAGCAAACGGCATCTATGTTCCTAACACAATGTCTACAGGTGCTTTGGCATTCCAAGAGGGTGTATATGTCAACTCTGTAATCATCAAGGTTACAGGCAACAAGCTGACTATCGGTTTGAAGAAAGAAAAGAGCCTTGCTTCCGACTGGACATTGTTCGACAACTGGACACTTACTTATTATGGTGCAAACAGCACACAGACTCCTGACGGAGACGCTTCTGGCATTGACGGTGTCACTTCAGATGCAGCCGTTGTCTCTGTAGCTTACTATACTCTCGGCGGTGCAAGAATCGCAGCACCTAATAAAGGCATCAACATCGTCAAGACAGTTCTTGCTGACGGTACTGTAAACGTATCAAAAATTCTTGTAAAGTAAGAAAACACCAACAAGATTATTAATTGAGCAGACATTTGTGTATCTCACACAAGTTTTTGCCGGCACAATAATCATATCTTTTTGAGTCTTGCGGCATGATATTCGCCGCAAGACTCTTTTTTTTTATAAATTTTGTATTTCCATACGTTTACACTATCTTTGCAAGCATAAAGTTATAACTCATATATTCGCACAAATGATTTATTTTTTCAGAACACCGAAGCAGAGCGTAATAGCTACAGAGGTTGACCATGAGCTGTCTGCAGAGGAGAAAAAGGGACTTTGCTGGCTCTATGGAGAGGCAAAGGAAGAGAGTAAAGAAAATCTTACAGGCTTTTTTGTCGGTCCTCGACGCGAAATGATAACTCCGTGGAGCACCAATGCTGTGGAAATCACACAGAACATGAGCCTAAAGGGTGTGAAACGTATAGAAGAGTATTTCCCTGTAGACAACGAAAATGCAGAATATGATGAAATGCTGCAGAGAATGTACAAGGGATTGGATCAGCAAATCTTTAAGGTGGACATCACCCCGGCACCGATTATACATATTGACAACCTTGACGAATATAATGAACAGGAAGGGCTTGCCTTGAGTCCGGAAGAAATAGAATACCTGCATAAGGTTGAAGGACAACTTGGACGTAAACTTACGGATTCTGAAGTATTCGGCTTCGCTCAGATCAATTCAGAACATTGCCGCCATAAGATATTCGGCGGCACGTTCATCATCGACGGCGAAGAAAAAGAATCGTCTCTGTTCTCCATGATCAAGAAGACGACACAGGAAAATCCGAACAAGATTATTTCCGCATACAAAGACAATGTAGCCTTTGCTGCAGGTCCTGTCGTTGAGCAATTCGCTCCGAAAGATCATTCTACAAGCGACTATTTCGAGATAAAGGAAATAGAATCCGTCATCTCACTGAAAGCAGAAACACATAATTTCCCGACAACAGTAGAACCGTTCAATGGTGCCGCAACAGGTACCGGAGGTGAAATCCGCGACCGTATGGGTGGTGGTGTCGGCTCATGGCCTATCGCAGGAACAGCCGTATACATGACCAGCTATCCGAGAAACTGGGAACAGGGCGACCGCACATGGGAGGTTATGCCCAAAAGAAACTGGCTGTATCAGACTCCAGAACAAATCCTCATAAAAGCATCGAACGGTGCAAGCGATTTCGGAAATAAATTCGGACAACCTCTGATTACAGGTTCCGTACTGACATTCGAGCATACGGAAAACAGCGAAGCTTACGGTTTCGACAAGGTAATCATGCTTGCCGGCGGTGTAGGCTACGGCACCAAACGTGACTGTCTGAAAGGCGAGCCTCAGAAAGGAAACAAGATTGTAGTCGTAGGCGGTGACAACTATCGCATCGGACTCGGCGGAGGATCCGTAAGTTCTGTAGACACCGGAAGATATTCAAGCGGTATAGAGCTTAATGCCGTACAGCGTGCCAATCCGGAGATGCAGAAACGTGCGAACAACCTCGTGCGTGCACTTTGCGAGGAAGATGTAAATCCGGTAGTATCGATACACGACCACGGTTCAGCAGGTCATGTGAACTGCTTGTCAGAACTTGTAGAAGAATGCGGAGGTCTCATTGACATGACCAAGCTTCCGGTCGGAGACAGTACACTCTCTTCAAAAGAAATCATCGCCAATGAGAGTCAGGAACGCATGGGACTGCTTATTCAGGAAGAGCATATAGACCATGTACGCAAGATAGCAGAACGCGAACGTGCACCATTATATGTGGTTGGAGAAACAACAGGTGATGCCCATTTTGCATTCGAACAAGGTGACGGGATACGTCCGTTCGACCTCGAAGTATCACAGATGTTCGGTCATTCTCCAAAAACATACATGAAGGATGAGACTGTGGTACGCACATACGAGAATGTGACATATTCCGACCAAAATATAGATCAATATCTTGAAAATGTATTGCAGCTTGAAGCTGTAGCCTGCAAAGACTGGCTCACAAACAAGGTCGACCGTTCTGTCACAGGAAAAGTGGCACGTCAGCAGTGTCAAGGTGAAATTCAGCTTCCTTTGTCAGACTGCGGTGTAGTGGCACTTGATTACAGAGGCGAAAAAGGTATAGCCACAGCCATAGGACATGCTCCTCAGGCTGGACTTGCCGACCCGGCGGCAGGCTCTGTACTTTCAGTAGCAGAGTCATTGACGAATCTCGTCTGGGCACCTTTGGCTGAAGGTCTTGAAAGCGTATCTCTCAGTGCCAACTGGATGTGGCCTTGCCGTTCACAGAAAGGAGAAGACGCACGTCTGTATGCTGGTGTAGAGGCACTCAGTGATTTCTGCTGTGCTTTGCACGTCAATGTACCGACCGGAAAGGATTCCCTCTCAATGACACAGAAATATCCTGACGGCTCAAAAATCATCAGTCCGGGAACAGTGATTGTAAGTTCCGGCGGAGAAGTGAGCGATGTCAAGAAGGTGGTGTCTCCTGTAGTAGTGAACGACCCTACATCCACACTCTACCATATAGACTTCAGTTTCGACGCTCTGAAACTCGGAGGTTCGGCTTTCGCTCAAAGTCTCGGAAAAGTAGGCAGTGATGTGCCTACAGTACAGAATCCTGAATACTTCTGCGATGCCTTCAATGCAGTACAAGAGCTTGTACACGGCGGACTGCTGCTTGCCGGTCATGACATTAGTGCCGGCGGATTGGTAACGACTCTTCTTGAAATGTGCTTTGCCAACAGAAAAGGCGGTCTGAGCATCGACCTCCGAAACATGGAAGAGGAAGATCTGGTGAAGATTCTGTTTGCCGAGAATCCAGGAGTTGTCATACAGGTGTCTGCACACAACAAGACAGCAATGGAGAATATCCTTGACAATGCAGGTATCGCATACATTCCGATAGGTTATCCTAAGCAGGAACGCAAACTCGTCATAAAGAGAGAAAACAGAGCACTCACCTTCGACATTGACAAGTTGCGCGATATATGGTATTCAACTTCTTTCCGCCTTGACAAGAAACAAAGCTTCAACGGCATGGCAGAAGAGCGGTTCAAGAACTATAAGAAGCAGCCTCTGGCACATTGTTTCCCAGCCTCTTTTACAGGCAAGATGTCACAATATGGCATCAGTGCCGACCGTCGTGAACGCACAGGCATAAAGGCAGCCATCATACGTGAGAAGGGTACTAACGGAGAACGTGAAATGGCTTACTCACTTTACCTCGCAGGATTCGATGTAAAGGATGTGATGATGACAGACCTTGTCAGCGGACGCGAAACACTTGAAGACATAAGCATGATTGTATTCTGCGGCGGATTCTCCAACTCCGACGTTCTCGGTTCTGCCAAAGGTTGGGCAGGTGCATTCTTGTACAATCCAAAGGCAAAGGCAGCTCTTGATGCATTTTATGCCCGCGAAGACACATTGTCACTTGGAATCTGCAACGGCTGTCAGTTGATGATGGAACTCAACCTTATCAATCCTGAGCACGAGCAGAAAGGACACATGGAGCATAACATATCACACAAGTTTGAAAGCGAGTTCGTCACTCTCCGCATACCGGAGAACAACAGTGTAATGTTCGGTTCTCTCAGCGGAAGCAAACTTGGTATATGGGTAGCACACGGAGAAGGAAGATTCTCATTACCATACACTGAAGAGAAATATAATGTGGTTGCCAAATACAACTACTCCGGATACCCTGCAAATCCAAACGGAAGTGATTATGACATTGCCGGTCTGGTAAGTGCCGACGGACGCCATCTTGCCATGATGCCACACCTTGAACGTGCAATATTCCCGTGGCAGCAGGCAGACTATCCACTCAACAGAAAGGCTTCAGACGAAGTAACTCCATGGATCGAAGCTTTTGTCAACGCACGGAAATGGATAGAAGCTCACAAGAAGTAGCGTTATTGCAGTTTTTTTATAAAGCAATGGAATTATCTAATAATAAATAATCACAACGGAGGAATCTTTATTACTTCATGTAATGAGGATTCCTCCATTTCATGTACCTATATTCGGTATAATCATCAAATATCAATCTCATGCGCAGACTGTTATTTCTTATAATACTGCTTGTTGTACGGTATACTTCTATGGAAGCTCAGGTATATCGGAACATTACAACATCGGAAGGTCTGAATAATAACAACGTTTATTCTATAGCTCAGGACAAGGACGGATTCATGTGGTTCTTGTCAAGTGGAGGTGTAGACAGATTTGACGGTCTTGACTTCATACATATCCCCCTTCAACCAGCCAACCGCCCAATAGGCTTCAGTTCAGACTTTCGCCTCGTATCGGACAACAACGGCAATATATGGCAGATAGGCACCACAGAAGGAAAATCTATCTGTTGTTATAACAAAGAAAAAGGAAATTTCGATTATATATATCTTTCCAGATTGAAAAAGAAAGGCATCTCCTTCCTCTTTCTTGACGAACATAATCGTATATGGATATCCAACGGAAACAAGCTTTTCCTGTATGACATAGACAACAAGAAGCAGATAAGCCTGTCCATAAGGTCTGTAGCAGACATTACATGCGGTACAGCCATAGAAGAGAACAAATATGTCATCGGTACCAAAAAAGGACTTATTATCATAGAGAATCAAGGCAAAACATGGACAAGCAAACATCTTGAAGGTGCCATAAATTGGAAAGTGCAGGAAATCAAAAATGATGTCACCACTATTGACACACCGTCAAGAATGTGTAACATAACCGCCAAACATCTGATAATAGACAAAAATGCTGACAATCTGTTTGTTTTTGACGAAAAGAGTAGATACTACAAAATAAATCTGCAAACAAGAAAGACAGACGCATATATTTCATCACTGATATACGATATCCACATCACAGACATACAGCATTTCTTCGACTCCTCGGCAGATCTGCTTATCGCTACAGAAGGTCAAGGTGTATTCAAATTCAATATGTCTACATGCTTAGTCCATGAGTTTCTGCATTTCGGTGCCAACGACGAACCGGGACTGCGAGGAAATGTCGTGATGAGCATTTTCCCGGACATTGACAACCGACGCATCTGGCTGGCAAACTATCCTTATGGAATTTGCTGTTACAACATGACGTTTCCGGAGTTCAAACATACAGCCCACATAGGAGGCACTTCAAACTCGCTCCTTCCGGGCATAGTAAGAGCTATGCTCGAAGACAGTGAAGGGGACATCTGGTATGTCACAAGCAGGGGGATAAGCTGCCAGAATCCCGGAAGCGGAAGCTGGAGACATTATCTTGTGGAGAGCAAACATTGTTCTCACATCCTGTTGGACATCTGTGAGATACATCCCGGACTAATCATTGTAGCGGGATTGAAAAGCGGCAGCATTGCAATCAACAAGGCTACAGGAGAGTATAAAATCATCAGTCCGAAATATTTCGGTCTTAAAGCCAACTCTGCCCGTGGAATACGTGGCATATACAAGGATTCCAACGGCATATTATGGTTTGCAGGAGACGACAGATTAGTCCGGATGGACTGGGACAACAAAGAATATAAAGCATTTCCTCTAAATTCAAGCTCCGTACTTGTTGCACACAAAGACGAGGGGCATTTCTGGCATGCCACTCTCGACGGACTGTACATTGTCGACATACAAGACGGAAGCAGAACCAAATATCCACTGCCAGACAGCTGTTCGGACATCAATGCAGTATTAACCACCAAGAACGGAGACTTATATATAGGAACAGCCGATGCCGGTCTTTTTGTGCAGAAAGCAGAAAAAGAGAAGAACAGCACAAGCTTTGACAATTATATATGTGCCAACAGTGCTTTGCTTTCAAACAATATATTATCACTTACGGAAGACTCGGCACAGACAGTCATCATGAGTACCGACCATGGTATCACCAGATTCTATCCGGAAAAGCGTTCTTTCTCCAACTGGATGTCTTCACAAGGAATGCCGGACAACAGTTTCTACAAGAACTGTATTCTTTACACCTCTAAAAGACAAATTCTGTTTGGTACATATGACGGTGTGATTGCATTTCCTGACAGCATACGTATGCCGAACGCATTAAAATCGAAAATCATCTTTTCGAATCTCCGCATCGGAGGTGTGGAGCAAAATGCAGGACTCGATTTCAACAAACTGGATTTGAGCTATGATCAAAGGCAGATATCACTAATCGTGAGCAACCTGAACTATGACAATCCTCATGTATTCCTATATTCATGGCGCCTTGACGGTTCCGGAGAAACATGGACCACACTCTCACGCGACCGACTGATAAGATATCTGCTTAATCCCGGCAAATACCGCCTGATTGTGAGGGCATATAACAGTGCCGACTATAGGCTGATAGAAGAACGTGTCATAAACATAAGGGTAAGTCCGCCGTGGTGGCGTTCTTTGCCAGCCATCATCATATACATATTGCTGGTACTGGGAATAGTATATGCCGTATACATATTCTTCATTTACAAGAACAGACGTCGTATGGCAGAAGACAAAGTGAACTTCTTCATACAGACAGCCCATGAGATACGTACTCCGCTCACCCTTGTAAAGGCTCCTCTGGAAGAAATTTCCCGCAACGAGAACCTGTCAGAAAAAGGGCGGAAAAATATGCAGATTGCCATGCGCAGTGCAAACGATCTGCTTATCCTCACAGGCGACCTTCTCAACGTGGAGCGTCTGAAGATGCACAACATGAAGATAGAAATCTCACAGGTCGATCTTAACAGCTACATGCAGGAACTGATGATTCCGTTCCAGCTTTATGCCAAAACGAAGAAGCTCACCCTGACCTATTCCTCCAACTCGCTCAACATACAAGTGTGGATGGACCGCAGCCGAATGGACAGTATCATACAGAACATCATCAACAACGCGCTGAAATATACCCCGGAAGGCGGAGCCATAGAAGTATGTTGCCGCGCCACAGAAGAAAGCTGGTCTGTCAGCGTATCGGACAACGGTATCGGTATACCGGCGGAAGAACAGTCGAAGCTGACAGAAATGTATTTCCGTTCAAGCAATGCCGACAAACAAGCTGCAGGGACAGGTGTGGGTCTGCATCTTGTACAACGTCTTGTGCAAGAACATAAAGGTAACATATCCTTTGTAAGCGAAGAAGGAAAAGGCACTACATTCACGCTTACCTTCCCGATAGACATGGGCGAAGCCGCCAAACAAGAATCCATCAAGGTACGTAAAGCTCCCGCATCGGCTCCCGTCGTCCTTGTCGTAGAGGATAACAAAGACCTGCGCTCATTCATAAGCGATGTGTTGTCTGAAGATTATACCGTACATACCGCCGTAAATGGTCAGGAAGCATACGACAAGGTACGCTTCTTAAATCCCGACATCATTGTCAGTGACGTAATGATGCCAAAGATGCGCGGCGATGAATTGTGCCGCTGTCTCAAGAGCGAAGTCGAAACAAGCCACATACCGGTAATCCTGCTGACAGCCCTCGTTGACAGAGACAGTGTGGTATCAGGACTCTCCACTATGGCAGACGCATATCTTACCAAGCCTTTCAATACCACAGTATTAAAAGCTCTCATCAGCAATGTGATTGCCAACAGAAAGAATCTGCGCAAGCTGTATGCACATATAGGAGAAAACACAGCCACAGAGAACACCAATACGCTTGCCGACACATCAAACGATGACAAGAAAAATGCTGACGGACATCTGACGACAATCCAGCCCAATGAGCTTGACATGAAGTTCATGACAGACATCAACAGCATTATAGCCCGGGAGATGGAGAATTGCAATTTCAATGTAGATATACTTTGTACGGAAATACACATGAGCCGCACCAGCCTCTACAATAAGATAAAATCTCTCACCGGCTATGCTCCGGCAGATTTCATACGTCTGCGTCGTCTTGAACATGCAAAGAAGCTGCTGCTCTCATCCCAATATTCTATTACAGAAATATCGGAGAAATGCGGGTTCTGCGATCCAAAATATTTTCGTGAAGTATTCAAAAAGAACTACGGAGAGAGTCCGAGTCAGTTCAGAAACGCTCAAAAAGACAAGAACTAAGCGATAAGTGCCAAGAGCCTGCATCCCGGTGTACATACCGGGATGCTCCGCTGTCCTTATCACTTGTCCTGTCCCCCAATTCTTAATCTTTCAACTTTTCATATATGGGAATTTATAAAGAAATGTTTGTCACATTCTCCAAAATAGGCGGATTTACGATTGGCGGAGGATATGCCATGGTGCCACTCATGGAAAAAGAAGTGGTCGACAACAAGCAATGGCTTGATAAAGAAGAATTCATGGACATTCTGGTGGTGGCACAAAGCACACCCGGACTTTTCGCCATTGATATGGCGAGTCATATCGGTTACAAATTACGAGGAATCAAAGGCGGCATAGTCGGTGCGCTGTCTGTAGCAGCCCCTTCCATTGTAGTAATCCTGCTCATAGCCATGTTCTTCCATGCCTTCAACGATAACATCTACATAGAAAAGATATTCCGGGGCATACGCCCTGCCGTGGTAGCATTGATTGCCGCTCCCTGCTTCTCAATGGCACGCACAGCCAAAATCAATCGCCGCAATATATGGATACCTGTAGTGTCGGCACTGCTGATCAGTGCATTTGGCATATCTCCCATTTACATTATCTTTGCTGCCGGATTGGGAGGATATTTATATGGCAGACTGAATTACAAGAAATAACCCGAATCATATCATAATCCATAAAACCAAATAAAAAAACACCCCAAATGATATTCCTTCAACTATTCTACGTGTTCTCAAAAATCGGCATATTCAACTTTGGAGGCGGCTATGCCATGCTTTCCCTCATCCAGAATGAGGTAGTAGAGAAAAACCATTGGCTGACCACCAGCGAATTTACAGATATTGTGGCAATAAGCCAGACCACTCCCGGACCAATAGGCATAAATGTAGCCACCTATACTGGCTATACGGCTATCATCAATGCCGGTTATCCTATATGGGCTGCAGTGCTCGGAGCTTTACTCGCCTCCCTCAGTATAGTATGGCTGCCTTTTATCCTGATGATTTCCATAAGCCGTTTTCTCCTCAAACACAGCAGGTCAAAACCGACAAACGATATATTCTCAGTACTCCGACCGGCTATTGTAGGACTTATTGCTGCTGCCGCCATACTGCTCATGTCGCCTGAGAATTTCGGCAGTCCGTCCGACAATATGTTCTGTTTTGTGGTAAGTATAGTTATTTTCCTCTTTTCATTCATCGGAACACGACTGTTTAAGATTCATCCGATACTCATAATCATACTTTGCGGACTTGCCGGATTACTCATATATTGATTTAAGGCTATAGGAAGAACATAAATTATAAAGTTATAGGGTTTTAAGGTCCCGAATATCTGAAAAGGACCTTAAAACCCTACGCTATTTTGAATATCTTATTCCAATGTCAGTTCATTAACCAGACGTTTTGCCTTTCCGTAGCTCTCGATAACAGAAAGAACATAGCGGATATCCACACCTATGCAACGCTGCATGTTATTATCAAACTTAAGGTCACCGCTCATCGCCTCCCAGTTACCGTCAAAAGCAAGACCAATCAAACGTCCTTTGCCGTCAAACATTCCTGAACCGGAATTTCCGCCTGTAATGTCGTTGTTGGTCAGGAAACACAATTGCATCTCACCGCTACGGCTGTCTGCATAACGATTGCCGAATTTACCTTTCTTCAGCCATTTGTACACTTTAGGCAGCAGAGTGTAATCATCGTTGTCCGGATTCTTCTCATATTTGTCTGTGAGCGACTGAGGAAGTGTATAGTGCACATACTTCAAATCAGAAGTAGGAGAATAGCCTTCTACAATACCATAGCTCATACGCAAAGTAAAGTTTGCATCAGGATAATATTCACGCTCATAGTTCATGGCACGTATTCCTTCTCCGAGCTTTCTCTCATAAGAACCGGAGCTATTTTCTGCACGCATCTTAAACAAGATAGAAAGTACATCATCGGCAATGTCAATCATCGGGTCATCGCCTGCAGCCGACAATCCGTCCATCTTCGCCAATTGTTCCGGTTGTGCAAAGACGCTCTTTGCATAGAGAGCATCAGCGAATTCGTCATAGTCGCCGTTGTATTTATTCTTTACTGTCTCATAGAAAGCAGGCAGAAAAGCGGTGTCAGGAACATGTTCGGCATAGTTCTTGATGAGTGCGGCAAACACCCGCTTGTCTGTAGCCACATCTATATCCTTGAATTCTTTCTCCACTTTCTTCTTGAAATCATCGCTACCGTCACTTACCGCTCCAACCATGTTGCGGACAATAAAACGCAGAATGTCGGGACCGTTCCAGAATGACTCTTGCCACAATGTCATACTATAGTCACGGCTGAAATTCTCTGCATATCGTGTGCGCAGAGTATCGAGAACACCTATATATTGTGAATATGCAGCACTGTCAGCAGCCACCCATTTCTCGAAATCAGCCTCCAAAGTACGCTTCTCGCCAATGACCCCCAACTTCTCAAGAGCTTTATTCTGTCCGATAGAATATTTCCAGTAATTGGAGCTGTTGGCATATTTTGAAGCATACATAATACGTATGGCATCACTCTTGCTCATGGCATCCTTCAATATATCCAGCTTCACCCCACGCACCTGAATACGCAAATCATTAGTAGTACGCATTTCATTCTCTATTCCGTAAGAGCTCAGATAACGGTCCGTTGAGCCGGGGTAGCCGAGAGTCATACAATATGAGCCTTCCTGGTAACCTTGAAGTGACACATGTGCATATCGCACAGGATGATAAGGGACATTATCCTTTGAGTATGCAGCCGGCTTGTTGTTCTTATCGGCATAAATGCGGAACACACTAAAATCGCATGTCTGTCGAGGCCACATCCAGTTGTCCGTATCTCCACCAAACTTACCAAGACTCTGTGGCGGAGCAAACACAAGACGCACATCATCGAAACGCTGATAAACAGAAAGATAATATTTACTGCCCTTGTAAAAGGCATTGACCTCCGAATAGATGGCATTGACCGTATCATCCACCTCTTCGATAAGCCTGCCGCTGATACTATCGATAATAGCAGTACGTTCAGCCTCATTCATATCCGGTGTGACACCATTCATTACTTTCTCCGTCACATCCACCGTACGCAAGTGGAATGCCACATACAAATCGGGATTGGGAAGTTCGTCCTTCAAACTTTTGGCTACGAATCCTTCTGTCAGATAATCATGTTTAGGAGTCGAATGGTCCTGAATAGCACCGAAGCCGCAATGATGGTTGGTAAACACCAGTCCTTCATTGCTGACCACCACTCCGGAACAGAATCCTCCAAACATAACAATTGCATTATTCAGCGAAGGTCCGTCCGCATTGTAAAGCTCTTCCTGTGTCAGTTCCAGTCCGAGCGACTGCAGAATACTGTCTGTACGCTGCGAAAGATTGCAAATCATCCACATACCTTCATCTGCTTTCATCGGAAGGATGGACAATAATGCAAACAATGATAAAATCAGTTTTTTCATTTATTAAAATTTTGAGTTCGTGATATCTGTTTTCTTCAATCAATGACTATCCTATTTCTTTTTTCATACCACCACCCCTGCGCCGAAGCGGATTGTCGTGATACATAATGTGTGCTATAAACAATATGATGAGAACAGTATTTATCGTCAACCGCACCGATAGCGGCCATGAACCGGGAAGCCGCTCCATCACAAAGAAAAAGAAGACCGTGATAAGCACATACACTCCGATACTCTTCAACGGATAATTGATAGGGTTCTTCTTCTGCCCTACAAAGTAAGACAGCAACATAGATGTGGCATACCCTGCAAAACCGCCCCATGCACATGCCATATACCCATATTCCGGTATGAACAGCACATTTACGGCTATCAGTACGGCACAACCGGCAATGGAAAACCAGGCTCCCCATATCGTCTTGTCTATCAGCTTGTACCAGAAAGACAGATTGAAGTATATGCCCATCATTATTTCTGCAGCCATCACGATAGGTACGACACGCAGCCCTTCCCAATAATCACAATTGATAATGTACTTCAGAATATCCATATATCCTATCACGCACAAGAATGCCAGCAAAGTGAATATGATGAAATATTTCATAGCTGTCGCGTATGTCTCCCCTGTGTTCTTGTCGCGGTTCTGCCCGAACACAAACGGTTCGTAGGCATATCGGAACGCCTGTGTTATCATAGCCATGATCATGGCTATCTTCACACACGCGCCATATATGCCAAGCTGTACCGTCCCTTCGTCTGTATTCCCATAAACAATCGGGAATATCATCTTATCGACAGTCTGGTTCAATATACCCGCCAGACCAAGTATCAGTATAGGCCACGAATAGGATAACATACGACGCATAAGTATCTTGTCAAACCTCCATTTGACCCTGAACAGTTCAGGAATGAAGAACACGGTTATTGATGCCGTACAAATCAGGTTTACACCAAAAGCATAGCCCACACCTACCCCCGGTGTATATATGACTCCCACTTCTTCCGGATATTTTGCATACATAGAAGGAAGTACGGCAAAATAGAGCAGATTCAAAGCAATGTTCATCACCACAAACAACAATTTCAATGCAGCGAACTTTACCGGACGCTTCTTATACCGAAGATAAGAGAACGGAATTGCCTGACAAGCGTCTATAGCCACCACACTTGCCATCATACCCACATATTCAGGATGGGACGCATATCCCATTGCCGATGCTATCGGGTCAAGAAAGCAGAATACAGCCACCACAAAAGCCAGTGACAACATTCCGACCATTGTCAGTGTGGTTGTATACACCGTATCCGGCTCTTCCCCATCCTTGTTCGCAAATCTGAAGAAGGTAGTCTCCATACCGAATGTCAGCAATACGAGTATAAGCGCCACATACGCATATATATTAGTGATAACACCATAGCCGCCACTCTCAGCCGCAAGCTTGGCTGTATAGAGCGGCACAAGCAGATAGTTGAGAAAACGTCCTACAATACTGCTCAATCCGTATATAGCAGTATCTTTTGCCAATGATTTTAAGTTTGCCATCTTTATTTTGAGTTTTTAGACCATAAGAAACCACGAAAGGCTGAGATTCCAGTACGCAGGGATTACGATAACAACACCCCTTTGTATGTTCCAGAACTTCATAATCTCAAAGTTCCATAAAGAACCTCATACCTCATCATCTTAAAAGAGGCTTCCCATACCGTCTTTCATATCGGGAAAAAATGAACGTCCCAGATGTTTGTAGGCAAGTTCGGTCACTTCTCTGCCTCGCGGAGTGCGTTTGATGAATCCCTCCTTGATGAGGAACGGTTCGTACACCTCTTCCACCGTACCACTATCTTCACCAATGGCTGTAGCAATGGTGCCTACTCCGACCGGACCTCCCTTGAACTTGTCAATAATGGTTGTCAGAATCTTGTTGTCAATCTCGTCAAGCCCGAACTTGTCGATATTCAACGCTTCAAGAGCTATATGGGCAATCTGCAGATTGATACGTCCATTACCTTTCACTTGTGCGAAATCGCGCACACGACGCAACAACGCATTGGCAATACGCGGTGTGCCTCGGCTACGCCCTGCAATCTCGCTCGCAGCGTCCACATCGCAAGGAACGCCAAGCAATGCCGCTGAACGGAGAATGATTTTGGTCAACACTTCCGTATCGTAGTATTCAAGATGCAGATTGATACCAAAACGTGCACGCAAAGGTGCCGTAAGCAGACCGCTACGCGTAGTTGCGCCGACCAGCGTAAAGGGGTTAAGATCAATCTGTATGCTTCGTGCAGACGGACCTTTGTCGATCATAATGTCTATGCGGTAGTCTTCCATAGCGGAATAAAGATATTCTTCCACAATGGGTGACAAACGGTGAATTTCATCAATGAACAACACATCATTTTCCTCAAGCGATGTAAGAATGCCGGCAAGATCGCCCGGCTTGTCAAGCACCGGACCCGAAGTAATCTTAAATCCTACTCCAAGTTCATTGGCAATGATATTCGACAACGTTGTCTTGCCCAGCCCCGGAGGTCCGTGCAACAATGTATGGTCAAGCGGCTCTCCTCTGTATTTTGCAGCTTCCACGAATATGCTCAGATTCTCCACCACTTTCGATTGTCCGCTGAAATCATCAAACCTCAACGGACGCAGTGCATTCTCAAAGTCCTTCTCCTTCGCCGACAAATATTGTTCTTCGCGTATATCAAAATTATCTGCCATTTTATCTCGTATATATAATAGATGCAAAATTAGACAAAAGCTTTGACATTTCAGGCTTTTGCGCTTGGAATATTTACATCACAACTGCTCACAGTCTTTCTTTCAGAATCTGTGACTGAAACAGATTGCAAACACCATCTGAATGCCATTTATAGACCTTCTGAACCTTGTCATTTCATTCTGTTTGAAATGTTAAAATCCAAATTCTCCAGAATCGCGTATTTTTGAGCAAAACGGACTTTGGTAAAAAATATGCGATTCTGGAGAATTGTCTGAAAAGCACCCTAATATGCAAAATAGTGTTTCGACTAAGATGATAATATTCACATCTTTTCACTCTTTTACGCGTAAAATCGAATTAAAAAAGCCACTGTTTCAAAATGAACAGCGCAGTGAAAAAAAATTTTCAGCGCACTGAAAAAATTTTTTCACTGCGCTGGAGTTCAAAAAACACTGTTTTTAGGGTATAAAACAAGGGGGATCGGGAAATATGTTAATAAATATATAATTCACTATTTCCATACCAAAACCGAACAAAGAGTGATACAAGGATGTCAAAACACCCCCGCAAAATCAAAAATAAGCACAATTTATTGATTATCAACAATTTGCTATTTCAAACATAGAATCCTTTTTTCAGCACTACTATCACTTTCTGATTAGAAAGAACGTATTATATTGATATACAGCATATTATATTCAAAAAAAGTCATTCATCCCCTATCACAGAATTGTAAATAAGTGTTTCAAATGTTAATTTGCCATTGATATAATCTTGCCATTCCAATACATCTCAACAGCATTACAATTCCTCAAAAACAGATGGGTAGCAAAAGCCGATTACAAAGACATTTATAAAGGGTCCAAAAATCTTACATGTAATTACAACCGGTTTTTACAGCAAATTCTTTTATACACAAAGCGGATTATACGTCCAAGCAACGTATAACGTATTCCCCAATCACGTATGGCATCCGCAAAAAGCAGTTCTATATCCTCCTTTTTCTCCGGCAGACGTCCGGTAAGATGAAGACGACGCGACAATGGTTCTCTGTCGAAATTATAACTCTGCAATATATCGAATGCACGAAAATGAGTACCGTTCTTCAATCCTATATTGCGCACCATCGTGTGTATGGGAGTGACACACAGCCCCTTCGCCTTATATATGGCAATCTCCCAGCAAATATCCCACGGAATAGGAGTTTTCTTCAACGAGCGAAGACATGGGAAAACACCTCCATACTGCATAGCATCCGTATCGGCAGTACTCATTCCTTCAAGAGCTTCCTGCTCCGATTGATAGTGGCGGAAGTGTTTTTGCCACCTGTCGCGCCATGTACCCCATCCCCATCCCGACATGTGGGGAGTGAAATATATGTCATCACCCTCAGCTATCAATTCCGGATGTTCATTAAGCAAGTCAAGATTGGTGAAGCCTGCCACATGCATCACCTTCGGTTCGTGGCGATACAGTTCGAATGCCGTATTCATATATTCCAAATAAAAAGGTGATGTGCAAATATCATCCTCAAGCACAATGATTGTATCATGACGTTCGAGCACATAAGCAATCCCTTCTATAATGTTTCGCTCAAGATAAATATTTTCCGGACGTTCTATGACAGTAAAGCTTCTGAATAAGCGGTTCTGCTCCGTCTGCCGTTCCATGTCGTGCAACAATGCACGCACTTCATTGACCTGCCCCCATGACTTGCTGTCTTTACCTCCATCGGAAAAGACATACACGTCAGTATCCGCAGCCTGTGTATTGCGGATAAGATGAAAGAGCGTCTGCCGCGTGTTGTCGGCACGGTTGTATACAAATAAGGCTACCGGTGAATGCATACTTCTTTCTGTTTGTCTGCCACGTTTCATTATATATTCAAAGTTGGACAAATCTCCCTGTTCCTGCCATGCCCTTGTCCTTCCGGGCATCATAGCCTCTAATCTTCAATGTCCATCTTGTAGACATGCAAATGCAACTCGTCAATATTCGGAAGTTGCATGTAATCGCCGAACTTGCGACTGAGATAGGCATGGCTGTCACGCGGCACAGGCATGTCATAACCTTCAAACTTCGCGGTAGTGAGCGGAAATATATCTTCAAGACGACGGGTATCGGAATAAGGCACACCGAAAGAATAGCGTACAAGCTTTGAAGGGGACAACGAAGAAAGGGCACGGAGCACCGGAAAGGTCACTTTCTCATTAAAGCGGAAAATGCGGTTCACCTTCCGTATAGCCGCCTCATCGGTATTGCGCTTGTCATTAAGCACCTTGTAGATGAATCCGTGGGCACGACAGGAAATCCAATGAAGCAGCAACGGACTTTTCTCGAATGGGAAAATATCGATGTATACACCACGATATTTGAATATGCGGTCATAGTGGTTCACTTCTTCCAGATAGCTTTTCTTGTCACGCAACTTTGCATAAGCAAAAATATAATTTGGATCCGTATCGTGAGTCTGCAAGGCATAATTATCGGGGAGTTCCTTTGGCAATACCTCCATCAGACGCATATAGTCCTTGCGCAACATTTCTATGTCAAGGTCATCATCCCACGGGATGTATCCCCCGTGGCGCACACATCCCAACAATGTACCCGAACTGAGCCAATAGGGTATTCCATGTTTCTTACATACTTTATCTATAAAAAGCAACATCTCCGTCATGCGGTGCTGCTGTCGGCGCAACAATGATCCTTCGGGATTGAAGCGTTCTTTCAGGTATTTGGCATCCATAATTCTATTTATAACAATATCCTCCGTCCACTTTTATCTCTGCTCCGTTGAGAAATGCATTGTCTATGCAAAAGGCAAAAGCCTTGACAACTTCTTCAACGGACGCAAAACGATGAATAGCTGTCTTGCGACAAATGTTCTGACGGATTTCTTCCGGTTTCTTCTTCTGCCACGGAGTATCCACAAAACCGGGCACTACGGTATTGACTGTGGTGCCAGTGCCTTCAAACTCCTTCACAAGATTACGTGACAATGCATGTATGGCAGCTTTGGTCACCCCATAACCCAGTACAGTGGCATGGGGGTGTACAGCCATCTCCGAACCTGTAAAAATTATGCGGCTGCCCTCGGGAATAAGAGCGTACAGCTCACGCACCATGACGTAATGAGTGTTGACACTTGCCTCCATCATACTGTCCCAATCAATGTCATGCATCTCGGAGAAGCTCTTCCTCACGGTTATCCCGGCATTGCACACAAGACAGTCGACATGCGAGGTCATGCTTTTCACGGCGGCAACAAGTTTATAGGTGTCCTCACGACGGCTATGATCAATCTTCACGGCACGTATATCCTGTCCTGACTTCGCCTTCCTTCGGCACTGGCTCGCAAGAGCTTCCGCTTCGGCATCATCATGACAGTATGTGAACACCACACTGTATCCACGTTCAAACAGCATCTCCGTCACCCCCCTCCCGATACCTTTAGAGCCTCCAGTGACAACTGCAAACAGACAGGCGGTTTGCGGACTTGGGATTTTCTTGCTGTCCGTATCTTTCATACTACTTGATTTTAACATCGGGATTGACTCTTTTCTCAACCTTGCTCTTCATTTCCTTGTAGTTCTCCAGAATCTCTTCCTTTATCTTAGTGGAACTTACACCATCTCCATACGGAAAATAGAAGACTGTTACTCCAAGCTCTTTCAGATAGTCGTATTTGCCCGTCCAATCATCACCTACCACAAACACATCTATATTCAGCTTCTTCACAATCTCCGTGTGGTCGAGCGAACGTTGAGGAATCACGATATCCGGGTATTTCAGAGCTTCTATAATGGCCAGACGCTCCTCGAAAGGGATAATAGGAGGACGCTTGTAGCTGCACACGAGTTCATCGGTACTTACTCCGACAATAAGCGTATCGCCCAGTCCGCGTGCATATTTTATCATCTTGAGGTGGTTGGAATGGAACATGTCGAACGTTCCGGAGGTATATACTACTATCTTATTATTATACATAACATGTATCGAAATTAAATGTCTGTGACAAAGTTATATTTTTTTTCAATAAAAGCCAACCTATCTCTTCATTTCCCGTCAGTCTGTCGGCTCATACGGTTTTCAGCCTGTCGGCTTCCAAACCTTCCGCTCAGCCACGGAACAGCCTCGATATAAGGAACAAGCCATGTGCATACGGCAAATGTAAAGACAAAAAGCAGGATGAGGTCGTCCCAACGTCCGAATATGCTCCTTCCGAAAGAAAGGTGCACGAAGCGATAGAATATCAGCAGCGGATAATGCAATACAAAATACACCATTGAATGCTGGCCTATATAGTTGACAACCGGTATACGTCGTATGTGCAATGAAAGCAACATCCCGGACAGACCACACAAGGCAATGGCCGTATTCACGACAAGCATGAACGGATTGCCGCTCCAAGTATTGGTACTCATCGTGTATTCTCCATGAAATAAAACATTCAGCACCATAAATATACCAACGAGGATACACGAAATGGCAAATGTGTTGCGTCGTCTCAGCCTCGCAAGCGCCCAATGCCACACTCGACCGAGAAAGAAAAAGAATATACCCATGAACACATTGTTGAGACTCATCCATATCGGATTGTCAAGGGTATACATCCAATAGCTTATAACAGGGAACAGGAGCACCAGCCAATGCAAGCCGCGTACCTTCTCTATGAAGTGCATGGCTATATAGGCGGTGAAGAACGAGAACAGGAACCAGCATGGTGAATTGCCCCAGAAGTAGCTTGTTGTCCAGATATGGCTCCATGTAATCGGCTCTATCGGATGATGATAGCGGTTTATAAGGAACGGCATGAAACTGAAGTACACTATACAACCGATCATGCCCCACACAAAATACGGCACCATAAGCCGTTTGAACTTGTCGATACAGTATTGCTTTGAATTTCCGGCTACAGTCTTGTTGAAATAACCTGCCTTGAAAAAGAAAAAGCTCATGAAATAGAATGTCCAATACATAATGCTCTTCCACCAGTCGTCACTGCCGTGTCCACACATTCCGGTAATATGCAGCGTAATCATGCGGATAATACATATCCCGCACAAAAGGTCAAAAGCATGGTTCCTTTCTTTGTTTGCCATAATCAGAGACTGTTTTTGTGTTCTTACTTCTTTCTGCCAAATAACACTTTCTTAAAGAACGGACTCATACGCAGAATATTGGATACAAGACAGCAGAATCCGATAACGACAAGTGCAACTCCCACAGAACAAACTATATCGGTAATAAAATTCGGTCTGTTTGCATCAAGGAACTTGCCTACAAATGTCAGTTTAGGAAGAAATATGAAATGAAGCAGATAAATGTCGAGCGTCCGCTTTCCTATATATTGAAGAAATCGTCCTCTCCGGTGTGCTTGTGTCAAGTTGTCACGGCTGTGTCTGAAAAACATGAATACGGTCAGCATCAGCAGATACATCGCCACGGTACGGGGCAAGTTGGTCCATTGCAAACGCAATGTATGCCATTTCATCACATCAGCACAACAAACAAAGACAACCACCGCTATGACAGGAAAAAACCAGCGGGAATCAAGAAGCTTCTGCCAACCAGACCAGTAACGGCGGACAATATTTCCGAGCAAAAAGAAATGGAAGAAGCGCAATGTCTCCACCAAGCTCGTATACTGGAAAAACGGTTCCTCATAATAGCTGAACCATGAAGGCATATAGAGCGTGGCATACACACATAACGCGGCAAACCACAATATGGCTATCGGCATCCATGAACAGCGTTTGAAACGGCTCTCAATATAAGCAAATACATAATAGACGACAAACATGTGCAACAGCGACCACGTGAACCAATAGCCACCTTTCGTAGATTTTTCCATACACTGCACAAATCCGTCTCCAAATCGCGGCATACGCACTACAATGAATACACAGAGAAAGACGAACGCCGGTATGACTTGTATCTTTAGCTTCTTCCATATCATGGACTTAAGTCGCCCACGTGTCCAGTTAAAGTCCGGTTTATATGCCAAAAATCCACTGATAAAGAAAAAAAGGGGCATACGGAACAACACAAGCAGGGGAAGAGATGCTGACAGCTTTATCGATTGTCCGAAACTCATCTGCGCTACATGATATGCCACTACCAGAATCATAGTGAATCCGCGTAATGCATCAAGCCATTCCATCCGTTCCTTTTCCGGAACAGGAGGACATGTCGACATAGTGTTTACAGAATGTGCAAGTGGTCGTATTTCCATAACCTTTTCTTAGTTTTCCGGCTCGTCACAATAAATGAAAGTCATTGCCTATATATTGGAAAATCTTGCAAATTTATGACTTTATTTGGTAATCCGCCATTTTTGCACAGCAAATATTTACGGTTCAGGGAAATAAGATAGAAGCCAAGACAGACCGTGCAGCCAATACTGCACAACCGACTCATAGCGGAAGACATCCGCACTGGTCATCGTCACCAGACGGAGAAACATATATAGCCCTATAACCGTCAGAAAAACACCTTTCTCCCACCTCTTTGGCAGAATGTCAAGCAGGGCAGTCCATATTATACAATAGACAAAAGAGAACATCAGTGACAGTCTCATAGCAATTATCGGGAAATCCCACAGAAAGGCTGACAAGAAGTAATACAGGAAAAACAGGGCCAGATAAAATCTATGGTGGTCGGAATTGCGCCAGAAGGCTGTTCTCCAATGAAAAAACAAAAGAAGGCTTCCCGTGGTCAGACGCTCTATTGCACCTATCGGAATAGTAGGCAGAATTGAGAACTCATGTAAATCAAAAGGAACATTATCGATTCCCCAAAATACTTTGTCTATGAAAATACAGATATAGGATGCAAGAGGAATATTCAAAAACTGAAGAAGTGCACCCGCAATACCAATACCCGCAAGAAGCTTATTAGAGATTCTTGCCCCATATAGAAAATATACAGGTATATACAGCAAAGCGGACACATGGAATGTCAGCCCGACAAGATTAAGCAGAAGAAACTGTTTCAGTTTTCTTTCTTCTATATAACGTATGGAATACATGAATAATGCTGCGCTGACTGCACTTCTGACAAAATCAATATGCAACTGTATCCCGCCCATACAGATAAAAATGACGAGCGCAAAAGGAATATTCCTGACATTGGCCGAAAGATATCTATAAGTAAGGAAATAGGTAAGCGCAGTGCACAGAAACACAAAAAAATGGTAGTCGGAACAGATATGCCGACAAAAAATGACACTGAAGATAAATCCGGGTTCCATAGCCGTTGCACTGCCGGGATGCAAAAAGAAATCACCGACATTGCTCCATTCAAAATCATAGAAACGAGCACAATAGCCAGCATAATCATTGCCTACATCACCTCTTAGCCCGAAGAAGATGAGGAATACGGATGAGCACAGTATATTGAACACCAGTCGTGCCTTTCCGGACTCTTTTCTTGTGAAGAACGCGAAGACCGAGAAGACACATACGATGATGATATAAGGTACTGATGCGGACATTATATGAGAGAAGAGTGGTTAGAAGGCAAGGCGGAGACCTATATTTTTGCCTCCTATACCATACAGTCTACTATATCTAGCAGATGTACGGCAATAGCGTGCAACATCTTGATAACATCCTCCACGGAGTACCTCTCCATCATATATATGTCCACCTTCCTCCCCTATTATAGGATCTGTCATATCATCAGAAGAATACTTACGATACCAATCAACACACCACTCCCATACACAACCACTCATATCATATAATCCAAGTGCATTCGGCAACTTGGATTTCACATCAGGAAAATCACAATTGCCATACCAGGCATAATCATCTATATTTGCGCCACCACTATATTGACAGCCCTCTGCCATAAACCCACCTCTTGCTGCATATTCCCATTCAGCCTCAGTCGGGAAGCGAAATTTTTTACCTGTAAGTTCACTCAGCTTGGACATAAAGCTAGAACAATAACTTAGGTCTATATAAATCATCGGCTTGTTTGTGCCTACAAGTTCATTAGAAGATGCATATATATTATAATCATATGGATAGCTGCCCATAACAGCTTCCCAAAGAGCCTGTGTAACCACAGTCTCACCCAAGAAATAGTCTTTTGTGAGTGTCACTTTATGAACAGGAAATTCATCTTCAAAAGGATTTTCCTGCTCCTCCGTAGCTCCCATCAGGAATGTTCCGGCAGCCACATAATTCATTCTAAATGTAACTCCATTTACCGTAAATGTCTCAAACGAAGGATGACCAGTCCATCCTGTATAACTCCACGGATAAGGAATCTTTATCACCCCACTCTTGCCGGCATTCAAGATGCCGCTAAAAGTCTTTGAATAACTAGCATTTCCTACTACTACATGCAAATCTCCCACGTCTGATGTGGCATACAGATAAGGGGTGAATCCGTCCTGTCCCACTGTCAGTGAGACCCTTTTTGCAGAAGAAGAGAATGTATTGCTCGGCACATCATAACCAGAAAGGAACGTAAGACCATTCACCAATATAGCAGTGTTTGCCTCACCTTGAAATCTTACCCGTCCCGTCTTTGGCTCAAGACGCGCATGGACAATAATATCCCCCTTATCGTTCTTTTTATACGTAGCGTCCAAGTCCTCGTACACCACAGTGTTCTCATCAATGGAAACTATGGAAGCCACACTCTTTGAGGGGTCAAAGAAATACATTTCACAAGTACCTGCACCCGGAATGCTGCCGAAATATGTCAATCTCCACGCATCTGTAGCGGAATCATATACAGCATTGCCCGACACATATTCTGTAGAAGAGATGCCAGAATACATAAACTGCACATACACCACATCGCCATCACTCCATGTCTGTCCATCACTGCCTCGTGTGGTGGAATATCCCGACAAAGCGTCTTTGTCAAGATACATACAGCAGGTGTATGGACTTTCCTTACCATCGGACGACAGTCCGTAGTCCGACTCATCGGATGCGCACGAAATGAAAAAGAATAATAACAGGCTTAGCATGCAACCTGTTGCAAACTTAGTGATACGCATATTCTTAGATCTTAGATATTTATTGTTATTCTTAATATGATTATTCAATCTTTATGCTTGCTTTCGCAAGTATATTCTTGACAGACTTCTCTGACGGAAGAGTTTGGCAAATTCACCGACACAAAAATGCAGAAAACTCCGTCACCATGTATCATCCTCACTGAAATCGCCCTTGTCGATAGATGTGACATCATCCTTATCCACGGTATTGAACACTTGTACTGGACCATACGCTGTTCCTTTCTTATTCGTGGCGAAAGAACGGATATAATATTTGGTGCCATCCGCCAAACCTGTCAGAGTTGCCACTACGGAATTATCCGAAGAAGCAGACAGCACTTTAATGTCGGAAACCGTAGGCAACGTCACAGTTGCGCTGAGCACAAATCCCTTTTCGAAAACAGCAGAACCGCCATCATTGGAAATAGAAGAGCTGGCTGTAGCTGTAGTAAGGGAAATGGCAGACATGGTAGTGGAAGAAAGTGTTGGAGGATATGCCGTTATAGTAGTGAAAGACATCACGGCCCCATATCCCGGACCTTTTCCGTTCACCGCATACGCTCTATAATAATATGTTTGTGAGGACGACATTCCCTCTGTCAGCGTGGCAGAGAAAGCTTCTGTCGACATAAGTGCGTCAATACGGTTATCCTCTATCGTAGGATTCTGGTTAGTCTGGCTCCAAACAAATCCTCGGAGTAGTATCGGACTGTTACCATCATCTTCAATCATACCGTTAAGTGTGGCAAAATCTTCACCTATATCCGTCGCGGCTACTGTAGTAACAATAGGAAAGCTGTAATTATCAGTAGTATAGACCAACACGTTACCATATCCTGTTCCAAATTCATTGACAGCATAGGCTCTTATATAATAGGTCTTATTGTAAAGCAATTCCGGAAGAGTGGCTTGAAAGTTCATGCCTGTACCTTCTGCAACAAGTTTGCTTGTCTGATCTTCATTGACAGCCGGAAGCTGGTTGCTTGTGCTATATACAAAACCATATTCCGTCACTTCTTTAGTTCCGGATGCGAGTATATAAGCAGAAAGATGAAGTTGAGTAATACCATCCCTGTCATTCATGGTAACATCAGAAACAACAGGTATCTCAGCCTCAAGCGTGGTAACATAATATATCTGACTATATTCAGTTCCCGTAGTCATAGATACATACGCACATATTGCATAACATGTATTGGGAGTAAGCTTCTCTACCGACAAACGGTAGTTACCGTCAGTATCAGCTGCAACAGGAAGCTTTCCTAATTTCATAAGTTCCTCCAATTCTACTTCTCGATTTGTCTCGACATATATGAATCCACCTTCTGAGATGGTAGCACCTCCCAGATCTTCCAAAGCAATCCAAACATCAAAACTGGTTTGCGTAACATTCGACACTTGCAATTCTCCAAACGAAGGATTTGTGACAGGAGGAGTCACAAATTGCTTGACACCTCCTTTCACCACGCTGGAACCACTTTTTGCATACGTACAATAATAATAGCGTACCCCTGGTTCAAGACCTGTAAGGTTCACAGTAAAATCACCTTCGGTAGACAAATCTACTGTAACTGTTTGGGATACAGCAAAATTTTCTTGTTGGGAATACATAATACCACACTCGTCAATATGGCAGTTTTCACTGCGTAAAATAGTTCCGCCAAGCACGGCTTCCGTTCTTTGGATATCATCCTCCCCCGATTCATAAGTTGTTAATATTGGCGCAATGTTGACGGGTTCGGTATCCTTTCCACAAGAATACCAGATGAAGATAACACTGCAAAGTAAAATGTACAATAACTTTGTCATATTGTTCCGTATTGTTTTTAGTTATTAACAAAGGTCGAGTGCTGAGTATTTACAAATGATATAAAAACTCTTATTTAATCTAAAATCAAGCCTCGTTTTTTCAAGGGACCTCTATTTTTTGGGTAAAGATATACATTTTTATAACCATAAACAATTAAAACCATTTAAATAATAAAGTCAACCGTATAGAAGAATACACACCACAACAAAAGTCGGTTGCAAAGACGTTCATAAAGTATTGAATCTCGTAATTTATACCTACATTTGTTCCCACATAAAAATCTTATAAAATATAAACACAATGTTATTACCCTATTATAACGAAAATCTCATAGAGGCAGGCTGTGACGAGGCTGGACGAGGTTGTCTGGCAGGCAGTGTGTATGCGGCAGCTGTTATTCTTCCCCCAGACTATCATAATGCCAAGCTTAACGACTCCAAACAGCTTACAGCCCGTATGCGCTATGCCTTACGTGAAGAAATAGAAAGAGATGCCATTGCATGGGCGATAGGAATCGCCACACCTGAGGAGATAGATGAAATGAATATTCTGAAAGCGAGCATTACAGCCATGCACCGTGCCATCGATGCCCTTGCCGTGCGTCCGGAAGCATTGATTATAGATGGAAACAGATTCTATCCTTACAAAGATATTCCACATACGACCATAGTCAAAGGTGACGGAAAATATTTATCCATTGCCGCAGCTTCCATCCTTGCAAAAACATGGAGAGATGATTATATGATGAAGCTACATGAAGAATATCCGTTCTACGGATGGGATCACAATGCCGGATATCCGACCAAAGAACACCGTAAAGGGATTGCAGAACATGGCACAACACCTTATCATCGTATGACATTCAGACTTGAATGACAGAACAGGACACCACAAACCGAAGAATCATACTTGGCATAGGAAATCGCATCATTTTGATGATATGAAGAAATGTATATATCTATACCATCATTTTTGACAAGATGTGCCAAATAAACAAAAAAAGCGGGAGAAGTCAATTCTGTCTAACCGACAAACAAAAAAACCGTGATATAGCACTCACAATGTCCTTATATCACGGTTTCTGTTTTCAATTTAGAATTTATTAAAAAAGGATTATATCAAACGGAAAATTGTCACATAAGCAACAATTATCCGACAAGAAATCATTCCTTTTTAAACCGATTAAGCCAGTAATCATCCACAACATACAAATCTATTCCTCCGGAACATAAATAATTTCACCGTTATCCAGTTCATACGCGATACCCACCTTTTTGCCTTTCTTGCCACTCTTGCTGTCCTGATCTTCTGAAGGAGTATAGCGATTTATCTTCTGTCCCTCCTTCGTGATGATCTCCATATTCTCCTTTCCCGGATTCTTTACCATAGTAAAATCCTCCTGACTGAACATTTCAGTCATGTTATAACGGGAGACAAGCGCGACCATAAGTGCCACAGCAAAAACCATAGCCACATCAAAAAGATTGCTGACCACACTCATCGGATCACCATCTTCTTCCTTTCTCAACAAATTCCTTTTCATTTCAATCCGGTATGTTTTTCATTTAACAACTCAGATATAAACTCCAGATTCGTCATATCCTGCAAATACCAACGCTGCTTTACCTGCTGTGTAATAAAACCAATGGCACTGGAAAAAAGCCCTACAACCGTAGTGGCAAAAGCCACCTGCATATTGTATGCCATAGAAGCAATATCGCCAGTGGAAAGCCCCACAAGAGCCGGACCCATAGGAATCAGCGTACCCATCAATCCAAGCATCGGACCCATCTTGGTCAGTGTCTTCGATATCGCCAAATCCTTATCTGCCGCAATCTCAAAATCAGCCAAAAGACGCTGTATGTGGGCAGAACTGCCCTTTACCTCCAATATACGTCGTATATATATGATGACCAATGAAGAAGACTTGGCAGGTAATAAATCAGAAAGCATGTCTACATTTTGTACTGTCAGGCCTTCTATCTGCTTACGCAACAGAGCTTCAGTACGACGTATCGCCATATACTGTCCAAAGAAACCGCCAATAAGCAACAGTGAACGGCCAAAAAGAATGATGAGCAAAACAATGACAGGCACCAGAAGACCTGTCGAAATCCAATACAAGATGTCTGATATGTAATTCATAATGTAATATTATTGTGTTTAATTGTTAGTAATTTTTCGTTTACGAATAAGCAAGCCGATACAGCCTCCGACAAGAAGCAATACTATCAATCCTCCCAGAGCACTCCAGTCAACTTCCGTCATTCCGACTACAGCTGTCCGCCCATTCACTGTAGCAATAATTCCAAGTATCGCTATCAAAGCATTAGTAAGAAACAACAGTTCCAGCCGCAATTCCTTTTCCGGCAACAGCCAGCGAAGCAACCACGTGCCTAAAGGTATTAGGCACACAACAGCAGCCGACATGCTCCACGCAATCAACGAGAACGACATACCGGGAAAAGAGAATATAACGTACACCAATCCGCTGAACAATACCGGGAATATCAATATCCCGGGGAACCATCGCAAAGCGCGATAAGTCCACAGTGTTCTCTTCTTCAACGGTCCTGCTGTCAGCACATGAGCAGTCAGCATACAGAATGCCATCTGCAAGATAACTTCTATGCTCAGCACGACAGAAGTGTCGAGCATGAGAGCCTGATTTGAAAGCCAGTCTGCAATCTGCGTTTTCGACTGCTCTATGGCATACCGCCATGTCAGCCCGACAAACAGCGCACATACCACTGTTGTCACAATTACAGACCAGAGTTTCCGATAGGTCTGCTTCAACATGAAGTTGAAGCAGACCAATATCATAAGTACCAATACAACAGTTTCCATTTTTCAATTATTCCTGATTTTTTCTCCTGCGACGACGTACCAACAAGACAAATACCAAAACAGCAGCTACAACTATACTACAAACTACAGCACCGTTCACAGTATTTGTCTGTTGCTCGGCATCAGCAGGGTTAACTTCTTCTTTCTTCATCACCATGCCCTTCTTGCTGTCGGATGCAGAAGCCTCACGTATCCGGCTTATACTCTCCTTATATTGAGCAGCAGTCTTCGGATCTGTATTTGAAGCAATGAACTGACGAAGCTTGGCATTATCACAGACAAATCCGGAACAAGAAGGCTTGTATTTATTCACCATATCCGTATGTAATCTGGCAATCTCAGCCAGCTGTTCTTTGCTTGCCTTCCATAAGCCCTTTCGTGCAGTCTCCATCATCACTGCGGTCATCTCCTCCAAAGCGGCAGGATTCTGCGTCTCGAAATACTCATGTATGCCAAGATTAAACTTGTCCTTCACATACACATTATATATCTCATCCCACATTTCCTTGTCAATCGCATTAGGCTTCATGACGTTCCATCCGTATGTATTCTGTACAATCTCAGCAAAGGTATTTGCACCTCCTGCTTCTCCCTTCATCTTCTCCTTTATATATTCAGGATTGAAAATAGTGGTTCGGCTCTCTACACCTATAGCCTCTTTCACTTCCTGCATACGTACATTGTTGCGATTGCGATAGTCGCTGAGATAAGCGTCCGGATCTTTTCCTGTCACATTTCTCACGGCAAGATTCATTCCTCCCATAAACTCATAGACATGATCAAGACTCAGCGCGCCCCATGTGTTGCTCTGACGCGGCTGTATGACAGCATCTGTACGTGTAAGCGCAGCCTCAAAAGCAAACTGACGCACTGTTTCCCAGTTTTTCTCACTGCCATAGAATGCGCCCATATTGTTCAGGTACACATCAGCTATCTCTTTCTCATTCTCCCAACGGTCACCGCTCATGACCATGCCCTGTATACCTGTTCCATAACCACCATTTACACCTCCGAACACACGGAATGTAGAAATCTCACGTGCCTCCTTCGGACTAAGACCTTTGTCTATCAGCACTCTCTCTGCCTCTACAACACCTTCAGCCACCTGATTCTCATATTTGTCATCCTTTGCAGCAGCAGCCATCTCCACAGCCCGGTTAATAAGGAAAAGACGAGAAGCAGCAATGTCGCGCAGCTGTCCACTTGTCTGGACCACCACGTCAATACGCGGACGCCCCAAATCTTCCGACGGTATAAGCCTGATATCCGTCACACGACCGAAGGCATCACGAATAGGCTCTACACCAAGCATATACAGTATCTGGGCAATCGTTGCACCTTCTGTCTCGATGAACTCGCCGCTCCACAATGTGTAGCTGACCTTACGCGGAATACTGTCGTTGTGTGCCTTCCTGTACATTTCAATCGTATTGTCAGCAAGCTTCATACCTTTCTCCCATGCCGACTCGCTCGGAGTAGCCTCAGCATTAATGGCATAAAGATTGCGTCCTGTCGGCAAAGTATTCGGATTGGCAATAGGGTCTCCCCCTGGCGAAGGCCTTGTGTATCCGCCATTCATGGCATTAATCATAGAAGCCAGCTCCTTCTCAGGACTTCCCAACAGTTCTCTCCTATAAGTGCCTATATTCCTGACGGTGCGTTCCACTTCCATCACCGCCAACGCAAAATTCACTTCTTCCTTAGTATATTCCTTCTTCTGCCCCATCATCTGCTTCATCATAGCCGCCATTCCGTCTTCATTTGACGAAGACTTCTTACCGACAGACGGTTTTAAAGGCATTCCTTTGTGTCCGCCCTTCAGCGCACCACCATCACCATGCCCCTTCTTCATTCCTTCAGCCATTTTCTTCAAAGCCTCAGGGCTTGCGCCCATCTTCTTTGCAAGTTCAAGAGCTGCATTCGAATCCATACTTCCCGCAACTTCTTTCATCTTCCGCCTCATGTCCGCAGAGATATTTTTCTTTTCAGCCACCTTTCCTGACATTGCGCTCATATCCACATGCGATTTGGCAGCAGCAGGAACTTCTTCCGCCATCGACATCATCATCGCCATCATTCCCTGCGGAGCCATACGAGCCTTGTCTATCTCACGTGCTTTGTCCAAATCTTTCTGATCGATGCCGGCAGTACGACATATCAGTTCGTCTGTGGCAAGTTCAGGATTAGCCAGCAACCTACCGACCAAAGCACGAGCCGGAGCCAAATAACGTTGGCTGAATATCGATTTATGCTTCTCCACATCACTTCCGGCACGCTTACGGAGTTTATCCAGAGCCAACAAACTGTAGGCGATAGGCTCTGTAGCCATTGCATACACACTGCTCGTGATGCGTGCTGCTTCATACGGCACACCCATTGTATAGAGTTGTCCCGTTATCTTCTCGCTTACAAGCTCTTCTGCAAAATTTTCAATCTTAGCCACTTCATCTTCTGTATATGGTTGGTTCAGCACACTGTCCAAACCAAGTTCACGGTGAATACCCAACTTCACTGTCAGAGCCTTGACTTTCAGAGAAGCGCGTTTCAAATCCGCATCACGTGAAGAAGCATTAGCCGAAGCCTCATCTTCCTCCAAAATATTATTATAAGTCTTTACAGCCTCCGTCAGTTCACGGTAGATTCCGTACACACCGCTTTCAAGGAAAGGAGGTGTAAGATAAGATTGAAGCCCTGCATAAGAACGGCGTTTGGCTATCACTCCCTCGCCTACATTGCCTATAGAATAAATATAGAAGTGCGGAAGTGCTCCCACTAACCGGTCCGGCCAGTCATTGTTGCTCAGCGCGACCTGCTTTCTTGGGGTAAACTCCAAACTTCCGTGTGTGCCGAAATGAATCAGCACATCAGCCTTGAAACCAAATTGTGTCCAGAGATAAGAAGCAATATAGGTATGAGGAGGTGCCGCATCGGTTCCATGTACCACCTTAAATGCATTGTCTCCTTTTCCAGCAGCATTCTGCGGAAGCAGCACCACATTACCGAACTGCAATCGTGCCACTCCGAGACGACCATCCTCCGTAGCCATATACTCTCCAGGAAAATCACCGTACGCAGCCACCACATCGGCATACCTTTCCGGACGTATAGCTTTCTTCACCCATCCTTCATACTGTTTTTTAGTAATGAGTTCCGGATTGCCGTTATTCATGAAGTCAGTAAACGCACCCTCGGCATAAGCTCCGAACACAGCTCCCTGCGCCTGAATCATGCGTTCCAACTCTTTTGAAGATTCCGGCAAGCCCTCAACCTTGTATCCTTCCTTTTTCATACGAAGCAACAGATTGTAGAGCGAAGGCCCCACTTCCATGCCTGCAGCAGTAAGGGCATTCTGCCCAGGTCCCTTATAATAGTAAATAGCTACACGTTTATCGGCATTCGGTTTTCGCTGCAAAGTTACATAATTATTCACTGTCTGCACAAATGTTTCCAGTCTTTCCGGAATAGCGTATGCCTGCTGCAGCCCCTCTTCATCCTTGTAATGTCCGAAAAGCGCAAACGGCCGGATTGCACCGTCTATCTCCGGAGTAACCACACTTTGAGAAAGAAATCCTCCACTCATCCCCATCTTGTCGTCTTCCCACTCTTCCACAAGCCTGTTCACATTCAACGGGGCAAACAAAGGTATATTTTGTTCGCTAAGATAATCAACCATATAGTCTCCCATTCGTCCATGCGCCATATTGATTACAGCCGAAGGTTGTACGGAATCCACATGATGGTACTGGATGAATGCCTTCATGCTGCGCACGGGGTAGACCACATTGCCGGTTTCTTCCAATTTAGCGATAAGATCAGTCGGTTCACCCATCTGCCCTGTAACCACAATACATGGGGCACCTTCCTTCAACAAACCGTTTTTCCGAAGAAAGCGATGATATTCCGCTACCGTATTGAATCCCAGCTCCTCGTCATCCGGCTTATTCGGGTCTATGTGATATATCATGTCATTCGAACGTGCCACCACAGCTTCCGGTTCACAGACAGAAACGAATTTCCGGTCTATATACTTACGCACATAATTAAGCATACTGCGGTAATTTGTACGACCACCATTGTTCAGATATTGTCTTAGCGTATCGGCTTGGATGGAATCCAGCGAAACAATCTTATTGGCTGGATTAGTCGCAGCAGTAGTAAGAATCGGCAATCCATTGTCCGCAGCTTTTTGAATTTGCTCTCGCTGCTCTTCTGTGATGCGCAATCCCATGGCATTGATAAACACCATATCATAATCCTCCAGCCTATCCAGTTCATCCGTGCTCAGTTCTGCAATCTTTATAGATGTATTGTCATTTGCCTTTGATATCTGTCCGAGACTGACAACTTGATAATTGACAAAAGCCACCTTCGTTGCAGAACACAAAAAGTTCCAGACTGCCAATCCAATGACAAGCAGCAGAACCGTTGCTCCTAAAATCAATAAATACTTTTTCTTCATATATTTCTGTTTTTATATATTCATATCACAAGGTCATGAGACCATAAGGCAAGTGATGGAAATATCAGATAAATCCTTTTCACTTCTGCCATATAATCCCATAACCTCACAACCGAAAAATCAGTTTACAACTTAAACATATCCGCAAGATTAAGACCTACCGTACATACACAAGCAATTCCTTTCTGAGGCACTTGCAGTGAACTGTCCACAGCCTTGTCTTTGTAGTTGAACAGATTATCCAAACCTAAATTCAATTTTACACCTCTCGGCAGAGTGACCCCTGCATTCAACGAGCACATTGTGCGTGCATTATAAGAAGTCATTGTATATTCATACGCACCGTCGTCCCGTGTGCTGCGAGTATACGTATCAAACGCACTGCCCCATTGTCCGCTCAACGAGCAATTGACTCCTATCTTCCCGAACTTATGCGAATACATTGCATTGAAGGTTACCATGTGCGGACGTGTCATGGAAGCATTGCGTCCGTCCACCTCTTCATAATCATTGGTATAGGCATAAGAGCCTGTCAATACCAGACCAAAGCCAAAGCGATAGCGCAATATGCTTTCAACAGAAGTCGTCTTCGCATTCTCTGCATTGACATACTGCATATCATTCGAGCCATCTCCCGCTGTCAGATACGTAATTTTGTTATCGAATCTGTTATGTGCCAAAGAAACAGACATGTTCAAACCGCCCTTGTTGAACTCCGCGGACAAAGAGTACTGATTGCTTGTCTCCGGTTTCAAATCAGGATTTCCGTAAATCATGAACCATCCGAGTCCGCCCATGTCGTATGCCATATAAAGTTCCTTCAAAGAAGGTGAACGGAATCCCTGTGCATATCCGGCACGGAAGGTGACATACTCGCAACATTTCCACATAGCAGATATTTTCGGAGTTACGTGCCACTTGTATTTCTCATGATAATCGGCACGCACACCAGCCACAACGTTCACATTGTCAGCCACATTCCAGTCTTCCTGTGCATAAAAAGCGTATGCCTGATTGCTCACATGTGAACTGTCCTTCATCATATAATGCTTCAGATACTCTATGTCGCCCTCAAAGCCGGCACTGACAGTATGCTTTCCAAATTTTCCTGTATAATCCAGACGTGGTGTCTGTTTTATATTACGGTAAATTGTACTGGTGGAGTCGATTCTGAAAAAATGGTTATCCTTTATATAATGGTCGTATATATATCCCAAAGTCACCAACTGGTCTTTAGCCGGAATATATTTCACTTTGGCACTCAGAGTGTAATCTACAAAATACTCTTGATACAGTTTTCCTACTCTGATATCACGCTGGTTACGGTAATAAGTTCCCTTGAAATCAGTACTCAGCTTTTCATTACAAGTATAACCGATTTTCTGAGTAAAGTTCCAAATGTTATAACCGTAAACCGTGGTAGAGGCAGGACTGCCCTGTTCTTGCGTCACAGAACCGTCACCACTCTCCGTCGTAGTGGTTTTGCCCTCTGCATCACCGACAGTGTAAGTGTCCAGTTTACGAAACGTAAGACTACTGTATGACGTCAGCCGATTCTTCTTCAGCCCGATGGATGCAGTATACTTCTGCCCGTTGCTTCCGGCATAACGGGCATTGATATCGGCCGTGAACGGACGGTTAGCTGTTTTAGTAATAATATTTATCACTCCACCCAAAGCATTAGAACCGTAAATGGTGGACTGCGCCCCCTTTATTATTTCTATACGCTCTATATCATCCACATTGAAACGGGTAAAATCCACATTATGGTCGGAGCCTTCTCCGCTAACTCTTTCTCCGTCCACAAGGAACAGCAGATATTCGCCGCTCATGCCCTGATAGTTTATCTGAGGAAGCTGGCTCATGGAATTATACCCGATCTGCAAACCCGGCAATTCATATTGCAGCAGAGTCTCTATATTCATTGGGTTCAGAGCCTGAATATCCTTCTGTGAAATGACACGGGTTATCACCGGTGCATCTTTCAAAGGACGCTCAATGAAAGAGCCTGTCACCGTCACTTCGTTGAGTTCATTTACCGAAGGCTTCATTTTCACTTTGGATACCACCGGATTCAGCGATGAAGACACCTCCAGTGTCTGCGGCTCATACCCGATGAAGGAAACCTGTATGGTATATGTCTTCATGTCATCCAGACGAATGACAAACTCGCCTGCCGAGTTGGTACCTGCACCCAATGTGGTACCAACAACACGTATTGTCGCACCGGGTATCGGCTGATTGTTCTCATCAACAACCACCCCTTTGACAGCATAACGATAACGCTTCTCATTCGCATTGTCATTCGTATTGTCCGCAAGGGCGGCAGCCACCCACATCATGGCAAAGAAGAACACTAAACTTATTATTTTTTTCATTTCTTTTCCGCTGTATGCATTTTATAATTGAACGACATATAGCCGCTGGAACCAGTCGTACTATAAGTGGCTGTTATTTGGAGAGCAGCCCAAGAACCGTCATCCCATTTCAGCGCGAAAACTTCTCCTGTCGTCCCATATATAGTTGGCGGCATAGAACCGGTCGCTGTTTTTGTGATGCCATCACACAGCACCGTGTTAATCATCGGCTTGTATGCATAACCAATAGTCCCACCCATCATATTCGACATGTCAGTAATCACGAGATATTGAGTTTCTCCTTCATCCTTTTCACGCTCCATTTCATAATCAGCCACACAATCGGGAGTATATCCGCCCTCAGGAAGATTCTCAACCTCCAGAATGTCAGTCTTGCCGGTATTAAGCACAGACGCACCATTGGTTTTTATTTCATAACGGTGTATCGCAATATGCCAATCAATACCGACTGCCTCTGCCTCCTGTGCAGGTCTCGTCGAGCCATCTCCCGAATAAATCCACTCGCCGGCATCCGGATGCACCTCCGTTTCACCTGTAGCCAGATTGATGTATGTCCATGTATTGTAAGCAGACGCATTCACATCCTTCTTTACCTGATACGGACTGTCATCCGGCAGTTCTTCGTCTTCATCCAGAAAATGGTTTGTATATCCGCAGGCTGTCATACTGCATACGACAGCCGCAACGGTCAGATAATCGTAAAGCTTCATCAGTGTGATTTTTTTCCTTACCATTTTTCATCATTCCAGCACTTCCAGAGCATCGCCCTGACGGAAGGTGATTGTTGTGCCGCCCATGATACTCAATGTGAATGCCATCTCCACATCTTCTTTGTCGCCGCTTACAGTACCTTCCAGCGTACAAGGATATTCCTTTGGTGTGCCGCCCCCCATGGACATGACAGAAACACCTTCACCCTTCAGGGTGTAAACACCATTCTCTTTTACTGCTGACACATTGGAAATGGTAGATTTTCCCCATGCTGAAGAATCCAAAATCACATTTAACGTTCCGTCTTCATTGGCAGTAACAGACATTGTTTCATCTGCAGTGACCATCGGTGTAGGACTGTAAGCAAACACAGCTGAAGTATATCCTTTATAAGAACCAGCAAGAAGAGCCGCAGCTGGAGCATCGCCCTGATGGAAAGTGATTGTTGTGCCGCCCATGATGCTCAATGTGAATGCCATCTCCACATCTTCTTTGTCGCCGCTTACGGTACCCTCCAGCGTACAAGGATATTCCTTTGGTGTGCCGCCCCCCATAGACATGGCTGCAGTACCTTCACCTTTCAGCGTGTAAACACCATCCTTCACTTCAACTGCAATATTTGAAATGGTAGACTCTCCCCATGTGGAAGAAGCAAGAACTACATTGACCGTTCCATTCTCATTAGCTGTAACAGATACAGTCTCATCAGCTGTAACCATCGGTGTCGAGCTATAAGCAAACACAGCAGATGTGTATCCGGCATAAGTGTCTGGCAGAAACAATGTGGCAGGAGCATAACCGGAAGCAGACGTAACAGTCACTGTTCCCATACCTCCAAGAACGATAGAGAATGTGAGCGAAGCGTCTGACTTGTCTTCACTAACCGTACCTTCCACCGTGAAGTCATACGTACCGGCATGTGTATTGTCTCCCATACTGGCCGCTATCTTTCCGGCTCCATTGACTACATATCTGCCATTTTCTCTGGTGACATCCAGTTTCGAAGTTTGTCCTTCTCCCCACACACCACTGTAACGTAATGTCGCAAAAGAGTTACTTGCATCTGACACTATCTCCACCTTCTCTTCATTCGTCACAACAGCAGTACCCATCACGCTGGCAGAGGTATACACCGTATAACTTCCTGTCACAGCCTTATAAAACTCGGAAGACTGAGACGGTTCATCATCACTACTACATGCCACCACGCATAATGCTGTGGTAGCCACCGCTAAAAAATTTTTCAGATTCATTTTTATTGATTTGTTTTTATTGTTAATAATTATTCCTGTACACAACCCTGATAAAACGACACATACGACCGGATTGTCGGTATCTGCATTTACCCTTTTACACTGGACTGCATATACTATTTCCAAAATCGGCTGCAAAATTATAGGTGTTTCCCCAATTCTACAATACTCATAAATAAGGTATTTAATATACCGACAATCAGCTACTTAATATTGAGTAAGAGTATATATTTATAAGTATTCCCTCATCATTTTTATGTATTTTACAGGACAATCAAAATAATAGTAATCAAAAAGCTGTATGACTTTTTGGGGTATACATACTCAGTTTTAAGGTTGTCAAAAAGTAAAACCATCAGTCCTTAAAAACAGACTATAAGAATATTTTCATGGATTAACAGTAGATTTCAGACAAAAAATACACAAAGAATTACATACTGAAATGTTAAAATCAAAACTCAAAAAAAAGGCCATTTTTGCAACCGTTTCGTACTTTACTCAATATATCCCCGTTTTTTTCTTATTCCCGAAAAACATACATATTTGTAAAATAATGTTTATATTCAGAGCCTATAATTCACATATTTTATATATTCACCGCGCAAAATTGAACAAAAAAAGCCGCTGTTTCAAAATAAGCAGTGCAGTGAAAAAAAATTTTCAGCGCACTGAAAAAATTTTTTCACTGCGCTGAAGTTTTAAAAACGGTGTTTTTGGGGTAAAAAACAGGACCTTCAGAACAATTGTTAATAAATATATAATTTGCTGTTTCCACTAAAAAGTCATACAAAGAGTAAAGAAGGAAAAGGAGAACACTACCTTCAGACCACAGAATAAGTTAGTACACTGATTTACAACAACTTACTATTTTATCACAAAGAACTGTTTTTGTGCATGGAATTGGCATGTTTTTGAAATACAGCGTATTACATTGATTTATAAATAATTACCACCAAAAACACAAAAACCACCACACCCTCAAACTGTGAATAAGTGTTTCAAATGTTAAATTCAGGTATCCAGCCAAATTATCACCTCCAACTTGTCTGCTTATCCACCAAAAAAGACGATAAATACGTATTTAAATATTATTTTGAAACAAATCTGATACGAAATGAAATAATATAGCTATTTTTGGAAAAAATTATTCCTTAACCAGATAAACGGATGTCATTTCTGCATACGTTGACAGTCGTCAATGACTTTTGACAGACTATAATAAAACCTATCAGACCCATGAACAAAAACACGGACATCGAAATAAGGGGTTTATTAGACAATATGACTCCAATCACATTGGAGGAGATGTCATCGATAAGGCTCATGAACCGACTTGACACAAAGTATGTCGCATCAAAACGGCAGCTTGTGGATTTGCTCAAACTCGTACAGGAGAAGTATTATGTACAACAAATCAACGGCGACCGTATAAGTCCGTATCGAACAACATATCTCGATACAGACGAGCATACAATGTATATGCTCCACCATAACAAAAGGGCTAACAGAGTAAAAGTAAGAGTCCGGACCTATCTCAGTTCAGGCGACTTGACATTTCTTGAAGTGAAAAACAAGAACAACCACATGCGCACGAAAAAGAAAAGAATAAAGGTTGGCTCGCTTGAGGAAGGCATGAAATCGAATGAGGCTGCCGAACTCGTCATGTCACGTGCCGGAATAGCCTTATCGGATTTGCACCCTGTGGTACAGAACCATTTTGAACGTATTACGCTCGTCAATTACGGCAAGACAGAAAGACTCACTATTGATTTCAATGTCCAATTTCATAATTTCGAGACGGGCAACGACTGCCATACGGGCAATATCGTCATAATAGAGCTGAAACGTGACGGCAATGTGTTTTCACCGGTATGCAGCCTCCTTCGTGACATACACGTACATCCGACAGGATTCAGCAAATGCTGCATCGGAATGGCAATGACAGACAAAGCACTAAAACAAAATAATTTTAAGCTTAAACTGAAACAACTGGAGAAAATTAATTCTAATGTCTGAAAATACAATCATTACATTGAACAATGTCACGACTGTGTTTCCTGACTAATCGTACAATATCAAAAATTACAAAAACAATGGATTCTATCAACTATTTCTTGTCTGTGCTGACAAGCGACACCTGTCGTCTCATCGACCTCCTGTTAAGATTAGTTATCAACACGGCATTCACAGTAATTATTGCCAGAGCATTCTATTTTCCCAAAAGCCGCAGAAAGGATTTCTTCTTCACTTTCATACTCGTTGGATTCTGCATATTCATGCTGATACACTTGATGGGAGATGCCAAAATCAAGACAGGTATTGCGATGGGACTGTTTGCCATATTCTGTATCATGCGCTACAGAACCGAATCTGTGCCTATACGTGAAATGACATACCTCTTCCTTGTAATCTCGTTGTCTGCCATCAATGCTCTGGCATGGGAGGCGGACATATCAAGCAAACATCCGGAATTTCTTATTCCGGAACTGACAGCGATGGGGGAACTCCTGCTGACCGACATGCTTTTCGCAATAGTGTTGTGGATTGCAGAAAGAGGGAAATGGGTCAAGGGACTGGCTTCCAAATACATAAAATATGACAAGATAGACCTTATAACTCCGGAAAGGCACAATGAGCTGATTGCAGATTTGAAGACACGTACCGGACTTGACATCACCAAAGCAGAAATCGGTTCGATTGATTTTCTCAAAGACATGGCACTGATTAAAATCTACTATAATGCCGAGGATATAGAATCAGACGATGAACTGACCAAAATGCCGAAGCTATATAATTAGCCTCTTTATCACGGACGGAATATGACATACGGAAAGTCCATTCCATATTATTATTTCGCCAACAAATACCAACCTATTTTTACTTTTCAAGAGATGAAAAAGAAATGTATTCTATTACTTGCACTTATCGCAGGACTGAGCGGTAAAGTTGTAGCACAAGAAAACTCCGACAACGATGACTTTGGAACGGATATAAGCTTGAGCATAGACAAGAAACTTGCACCAAGACTCAGTTTGGGAATTGAGGGAAGTATGCGTACACAAAGCAATTCGGAACGTATCGACAGATATACCATAGGGGCAGACCTGTCGTACAAATTCCTAAAGCAGAAGAAATTCAGCATGAAAGCAAGCGGAGGATTCGAATACATGTGGGTGCAGAAACTGAGTGAGACCAAAGAGAAACATGGCGATATATTTGATGAAAATACAGGAGAATATGTCAGAGGAGTGAACGGATATAACATCACAGACAGATACTGGCGCAACCGTCACCGCACCACGCTCAGCATCTCAGGAGAATATACTCCCTCCAAACGCTGGTCATTCACACTGAAAGAGTCAATGCAATATAACCACTATTGTGAGGAGGACTCCGTGGGACGTACCAAGATACGCTTCAAATACAATGATGATGACGAAATGTACACTACGGAAACGCGCGACCTGAAAGCTGTAAACCCTAAAGACCGATTCGTGCTCAGGTCTAAGTTCACAGCAGAATACAATATCAAGGGGCTGCCTATCAATCCGTTTGCATCACTCGACTACGGATACGGCATCAACTATACCGCCCATAAATGGAAAGTGTCGGCAGGTGCAGACTATAAAATAAACAAAAAGAACAAACTGACAGCCTTCTACCGATTCCAGACCGATGACGACGATGATGAACCAAACGGACATATCATCGGTGTGGGCTACAAACTGTCATTTTAAACCATTGAAAGATTCATCGGTCTATTTGTCAACTAAATACACACATATATATGAAACGACTATTAACCACCATCATGGCAGCTGCCACGCTAAGTGCTACAGCATTTGCCGATGACTACAGCCTTTACCTTGAACCGATAGAGGGTGATGTGTCGGAATGGACATTGGCATCACTAAGCAAACTTACATTCAACAACGGTGACATTGTGCTTACAGCTATAGACGGAACAGTAAGCAGAATGCCTATATCCGGCACTAAACGTTTATTTTTCAGCACTCCAGAAATACAGAGTATAGATCATGTCGGATCGGGAAACACAGTTTCATGGGATGGCAACAGCTTGTACTCGGACGCACAGGCAGGTACAGCAGCAACGGTCTACAACACAACCGGTACTGTAGTTGCCAGACAAGAAGTGGGAAACAACGGTGTTGTTGCACTCGGAACTCTCGGAAAAGGAATGTATATAGTGAATATAAACGGAAAAAGCTATAAAATATTCAAGCCATGAAGAAAGCCATATTTTCAATCATCGCCATTGCAATGTCGTATATGGCAGCTTATTCACAGAATAAAGTATATGTATGTGAGGGATTTGATTATGACGAGCTGAAAATAGCCTCATTAGGAGATATCACGTTCTCTGCCGACGGAACAGAAGTAAACATAGGAGAAGAGAACGTATATCAGGTTGCGGATATAGACAGTATCACCTTCCATGAACCGCAGTTCCCCAAGGTACGTGTGGTATACAATGAGACATCTGCAACAGTCAGTGTACCGGCTTCCTACAAAGGAATCACTTACAGTGTCAACGGAGCAGATGTGGTCATCAACTCCACCACTCTGACAGAGGAATATATGTATAGCATTGAAGGAAGTTCCAAAAACGGTTCTTTCACGCTCAACGGCAACTACAAGCTCACGCTTGAACTGGCTGGGGTCAGTTTGAAAAGCGAAAAGGGTGCGGCAGTGGATATCGAGTGCGGCAAACGAATTGCCGTAATCATGCCGAAAGGAACATTCAACACATTTGAAGACTGTGCCAACGGTGTACAAAAAGCAGCATTCTACACTACCGGACATCCGGAATTCAAGGGTGGAGGAACAATTAACGTAAAAGGAAACACTAAACATGCCATAGGAGCTAAAGAATATTTGCAGTTCAAAAGCTCTACAGGTTATGTAAACATTATCGGTGCTGTAAGCGACGGTATACACTGCGGAAAAGGCAAGCAAAACGATGACAACAGTTATTTCCAGATTAACGGCGGAGTGATTACCGTAAATAATGCCGGGACAGACTGTATTGACGCTGATGACTACGGATGTATGATTATCAAAGGAGGAGTGCTCAACCTGAATGTGTCGGCTACAGACGGTACAGGACTGAAATGTGACAGTATCTTACGCATGACAGGAGGGGAGATAAACATCAATGTCACAGGTGACCTTAGCGAAGGAATACGTGTATGCCATACAGGATATTTTGACGGAGGAAAGATTACGGCTACGGCAAGCGGAAACGGTTCACGAGGCATCAAGGCAAAGAAATGCAGCAAGGCAACCGACACCGTACTTAACGGGGGTAATCTCTGTTTCGGCGGAACAGATGCGGATATTACTGTCAGCGGAGGCACCTATACGGCAGACCAGACTAAATGTATGGGAATACGTGCCGATCAGGATTTCACACAGACAGCCGGCACCATTATGCTCAATGTCACCAACAGCGCAGCAAAAGGACTTGACGTAAAAGGAAAAAAGAGTCTTATTGGCGGCACACTGAAAGAATAGCCATAATATTAAAAATCATATATCCGTCCCCTCACGAAAGATTATACTCCGGAATCCTTTGTGAGGGGACGGTTCGGTAATAATGAATCCACCATTGCAAACTATTTTTCAATCAAATAAATTATGCTGACAATACACAGAATCAAGACAGCCGACACCCTATATTATCGGTTTATGGAAGATTTAATCGTACAGTCTTTTCCCCCGGAAGAATATCGTAGACTTACAGAACTACAAATATTTACAGATAAGAAGGGAGATTTTCACAACAACGTAGTTCTCGATGGAGACAATATGATAGGAATCATCACATATTGGGATTTCGAAGACTTCTGTTATGTGGAACATTTTGCCATACACCCTAAAGTAAGAAACAACGGCTATGGAAGCAAAGTCCTTGACTGTATATGCCGCAAGCTTTCGACTCCTTTAGTGCTTGAAGTGGAAATTCCTGACAATGAAATTGCAAGGCGGAGAATAGAATTTTATAAGCGCAACGGATTCACACTTTGGGACCGTGAATATTTCCAGCCGCCATACAGACAAGGGGACTCGTTTCTGCCCATGCGCATCATGGCATACGGTTCTCTTGACATGGAAAAAGAGTTTGAGAAAATACGCAAATGTATATATAAGGATGTATATGGAGCAGACGAAACTGTATTCCTCTCTATCATCGGGGAATGCAGAAAATAAACTTCGCCAATCAGCTTCAGTCTCCGAAATCTATCTTCAGCTGTCTTCCGTCTTCCCTTTTCTTAGTTGGGGAAGAAGGAAGCAGCATTTTCTTTACATTTTCCGGCTTCAACTCATTAATACCCTTAATAAGGGAAGCATTGCCATCGGTAAGTTCCCCACAAGTGATGAAAAACTTCGCCTTCTTCATCACTATCCCAATCTTCTTGAGATGAAAAGAAGTCAGTCGGCAAAAACGGCGGGATGCCACAATCAACTTGGCGGACTTGACCCCAATGCCGGGCACACGCAAAATATGCTCATAATCCGCCGTATTGATATCCACAGGGAAAAACTCGGGATGACGCAATGCCCATGACAGTTTTGGGTCTACATCAAGGTCAAGGTTCGGATTGGCTTCATCCACAATATCTTCTACCTTAAAATTATAGAAACGCATTAGCCAGTCTGCCTGATAAAGACGGTTCTCCCGTACCAACGGCGGCTGTTTAAGAACCGGAAGACGAGAGTCATAAGTGTTTACAGCCACATATCCGGAGTAATATACACGGCGCATGGTCGGCTGTGAATACATCGCAGATGAAAGGCAGAGAATATCATTATCTGTCTCAGCAGTAGCACCTACAATCATCTGTGTACTCTGTCCGGCAGGAACAAAACGGGGTACATGACGGAACCTTTTCTTGTCTTCCTTGTTTTCAAGAACACCTTGCCGGATAAACTCCATCGGTTTATAGATACTTGCAAAATTTTTCTCCGGGGCAAGCCTCTGCAATGACTTTTCATTGGGTATCTCTATATTCACGCTCATTCTGTCAGCATACCTGCCAGCCTCAGCCACCAGTTCCCGACTGGCTCCCGGAATACTTTTCAGGTGAATATATCCATTGAAACGGTGCACCGTACGAAGATCCTTTGCTATTCGGACAAGACGCTCCATCGTATAGTCCGGACTACGAACAACTCCCGAACTCAAAAACAGACCTTCTATGTAATTTCTACGGTAGAACTCAATTGTCAGTTCTACAAGTTCAGACACAGACAATGTGGCTCTACGTATATCATTGCTTCTACGGTTAATGCAGTAGGCGCAATCATACATGCAGTAATTCGTAAGCATCACCTTCAACAACGATATACATCTTCCATCCTCAGCAAAGCTATGACAGATACCGATGCCGCCCACAACATTACCCAGTCCGCCCTGCTTGTTGGAGCGTACCGTACCGCTTGACGAACACGAAACATCATACTTTGCTGACTCCGCCAATATACGAAGTTTATCCAATGTCTGATCTGTCATACATATCATTTTGCAACAAAGATAATGTTTGAAAACGGAATAACAAAAACTTTGAGAACAAGAGGCACACAAAAGAATTCGCCATATCCGCAAGACACCAAACTGCAAATTTTGCAGAAAAAGGGAAATAATATATCTTTGTAACATTATAACAAGGCAATGAGAATACAAAGCCAAGAGACAACAACATGCCCGGCATCTCTCAGCCTTACAAGTGTTTTATAACCTCATAATCTGTAATATACAAAATGAGAAAAATACTCTTCCTTATTACACTTTTGTTCTGTACGCTACTCACTGAAGCCAGAGAATTTAGTATTCCCAAAAACAACGGTGTAAAGATTTTTGTCAGCGATACGGAAATACCAGTTGTATATACCGCACTGGAAATTCTCAAGAAAGACATAAAAAACGTATTGGGTAAGAACACAGAAGTAACATTCGCCAGCAACAGACATGATGCAGACATTATAGTGGCTACAGATACAACAAGCAATCTGAAACAGGCTTTCTCGCTATCTGTAACCAAAAACGGGCAACTATATGTTTGTGGCAGCGACGGACACGGTACAGCATACGGACTGATGGAGATATCCCGTCTCATGGGTGTATCACCCTGGGAATGGTGGGCAGACTCCCGACCCCGCACATTGGCAAAATTCAACCTTCCGAACAAGTTCCAAACCCAACAGGCACCCTCTGTAGAATATAGAGGAATATTCATCAACGACGAAGACTGGGGACTCATGCCGTGGAGCAGCAGTACGATGGAACCGGAAAACGAACGCGGAGTGATTGGTGCGAAAACAAATGAGCGCATTTTCGAACTCATGCTCCGACTTCGTGCCAATACTTACTGGCCGGCAATGCACGAGTGTACCGTACCATTCTTCCTTACAGAAGGCAACCGGGAGACAGCAGCACGCTATGGCATCTATATCGGAGGTTCTCATTGTGAACCGATGGCATGCAATGCAGCTGGGGAATGGAGCAGAAGAGGAAAAGGAGATTACGACTATGTTAACAACTCTGCAGAAGTGCGCCGCTTCTGGGAAAACAGACTCAAAGAGGTAAAAGATCAGGAAATACTGTATACAATAGGTATGCGGGGAGTACATGACGGACGTATGCAGGGAGCAAAAACCGTGGAAGAACAAAAAAACGTACTCGAACGCGTCATAGACGATCAGCGTACCATGTTGAAAGAACATGTCGGGACAGCAAATATACCACAAGTTTTTATCCCCTACAAGGAAATTCTCGATGTGTACGAAGCAGGACTTCAGGTTCCGGAAGATGTAACGCTCATGTGGTGTGATGACAACTACGGTTATATCCGCCATTTTCCCACCGAAGAAGAAAAAATACGCAAAGGCGGCAACGGCATCTATTACCATGTGTCTTACTGGGGACGTCCTCACGATTATCTCTGGCTGGGTACCTTCTCACCGGGACTGCTGTTCCAACAGATGACTCAGGCATACGAAAACGGCATACAAAAAATCTGGATATTGAACGTAGGTGACATAAAACCCGCAGAATATCAGATTGAACTGTTCATGGATATGGCATGGAACATGGATGCCGTAAAAAAACAAGGTGTAGAAAATCATTGTGCGGCATTCCTCACAAGGGAATTCGGCAAATCTGCAGCCCGCAAACTCCTCCCCCTCATGAAGGAACATTACCGACTGTCCTTCATACGCAAGCCGGAGTTCATGGGAGGTACAAGAACAGAGGAAGCCAACAGAGCAAAATGGAACACAGTAAGAGACATACCGTGGAGCCGCGAATATGTGGTGAAACGTATTGCCGATTACGAACTGATAGAAAAAGAGGTAGAGCATATATGGCAAACCATTCCAACGGAAAGTTCCGACTGTTTTTTCCAACTTGTCAAATATCCGGTTCAGGCAGCAGCCGAGATGAACAAGAAGTTCATGTATGCACAGCTTGCCAGACATGCAGATGTGGACCCGGAAACGAAAGTATCTTCTAATGATTTATGGGCAATGAGCGATGCAGCATACGACAGCATAGCCTCCCTTACACGTATTTACAACCGAGGCATTGCCAACTACGGGAAATGGAACGGAATCATGGACATGAAACCTCGTAAGTTACCTGTATTTGAGCGTGTGCCACACGTCAATGTGGAGAGACCGCATCACCTCAATGATGACATGTCCGTTGTCCGTATTCACGGTAGAGAACATAAAGGAAGCACGGCTGTTGCCTGCGAATGGTTAGGCTATGAATGCAAGGCTGCACTTCTTGAAAAGGGGAAGACGACAATATATGAGTTCAAGCAGCCGGAAACAGAACATTGCCCTTATGATGAGATTATCTCCGACTCGGTAGAGATTATCATGCATTTCCTGCCTGTACATGCCACCAACGGAAATCTTTCTGTAGAAGTGAGCATAGACGACTGCACACCCGTGACCACAGAGTTCTCGACCAGAGGAAGGAGTGAGGAATGGAAACGGAATGTATTGTCCAACCAGGCTGTGCACACTGCCCGTCTGCTTTATGATGTCAACCGAAAGAAGCATCAGATTTTTGTGCGTCCTCTTGCAGAAGGCATCGTACTGGATATGATGGAAGTAAAAATCCTGTGACTATCATAACATTATATAAGCAAGTATGAAATTCAGAATTATTCTATGGGGGATTACACTATGGCTGTGCTGCCATGACTTTTTCACATCCCGTTCTTATGCACAAGAAAGCAATACTGTCAGTTTACGGTACAAAAATGATTTTCATTTCCCCAAAGACCGTTTTGCAGAAGAACAGACTGTTGCCACCGATTTTCTCCTTTCCAAAGGAGTGGCTAAAGAAAAATGTTCACTCAAGACAATAGCCGTAAACTCCGAGCTTGTTATTATGGAAGACCGTGACAACAAGCTTTTTGTCATGGAGGCAAGGAGAGACCGCCATATTCTTATGCCGCAGCCAATACTTGCCTATAGTACGGAAAGCAGATTGAAGGATTCTCGAAAACCATATCCTCCTTGTTGAATACATACACTGTACAATTGCAGAAGTTGTATGAGACGAAAGATTATACCAGCACAGTGGAGCCTATATTCTACAAGCCACGAAACCATGTGATTGCTCCGATGTTGGGGGCAACTAAATGGGGACAGGCGACACCTTACAATCTGTTCTGCCGAAACCTTTACGAGGAGTCTGATACGAATCTGGCAGGCTGCATGTCCGTAGCTGTCGCACAAGTAATGCGATACTACAGATATCCGCAGCGGGGTATCGGGCAAGCCAAATATCGCACCAAAGATAAGCGGGTTTATATTCAAGACATGACACAATGTATTTTCAATTGGGATTCTGTCAAAGACACGTATAGCCATCAGGATAAAGACACAGCTATCACATATCCGATAGCTCGGCTTATTTCAGGTGTAGCCATGTCACTGCATGCGAATTTCGGGAAGGACCAAACATCAGCACTACTGGAGAATGCACAGACAGCACTATCCAGACACCTTCGCTATTCACCCAACTGCAGTCAGGTGTCCTCAGCTCCGCCCGACATGATGCTGGAACTTGTTTACAAGGAACTCGATGAACAGCGTCCGGTCATACTATGCGGCAGCAACCATGCCTTTGTATGCGACGGAAGAGATGACGACTTCCTTCATCTCAACATGGGATGGAACGGAGCTTTTAATGGCTATTATCGTACGATTATACAGCCCAAGACATACGACCTGTTTTTCGACAATATGCTGGTAGGTATTCAACCCGACAAATATCTTGGTTTTGAGAAAGTGGTCAATGTCAAAACTCCAGGCACATTGTCCTACCTGCTTAGTCCGGAAGAGCAGCTACATCTTCACAAACTGACACTGACAGGAAAAATTAATGCCGAGGACATGGCACTTATCCGCCGTATGGCTGGAGCAAAAGACAACAGAGACCATATCGGATGGACCGGTTCGTTGACCCATTTGGATTTGCGCCAAGTACGCTTCAAGACGGATGCCAAAGAACCATATACGAGAATCAACTCTAAAACATTCAACTCATTTATTATAACTCCACAGGAATACAACGTAAACAAGAATGGAATATATTTCCTGACTAAAGAGAACAATGACTATTGGATAAACTATACGATGAAAGACAAGGTTATCGGAGATTTCATGTTTCACAACTGCATCAACCTGCAAGAAATCATTCTGCCTGATAACACTCAAGAAGTAAGGGCATACGCATTTAGCCTTTGTCATTCCATCACCCAAATCAACCTGCCTGCTAAAGTGTCGAAAATTACAGACAGGGCTTTCAACAAGATGTCAGCATTAGAGATGGTGACATATATCAATCCTATATCCCAAGAGCATCTTGGGAACAACTTGTTCGAGCAGAGTGATGTGGCAGCTAAAAGACTGATAAAAAGAAAAGAAGAATAACCGGAATCATCAACGCACTGCATTTTGACAACCTCCCCCGTTACAAGTCTCTCCAATTGCCTTATGACGGAGGAGTTTGTCAAATATACACTCACATAACGCCAGTAAAAGAATGATGCGAACTTATCCCTCTCTCAGAAAATCAAACATATCGAATATCTCCTCCTTTGTGGCAGTCTGATTGATACGTATATCCCCCACATCTCCAAGAAGAGTGAAGTTGATAATTCCTGCCGTATTCTTCTTGTCATGAGTCATAAATTCATAAAGAGTGTCATAATCCTCACATGTAAACTCCATGCTCCCGTAATGTTCTCTGACAAAACGCACCGTCTGGCGCATCTTATCTGCAGGGAAACCGGCTTTCGTGCACGAGAGATAAAGCTCACATATAAGCCCCCATGCCACAGCATAGCCATGCAATACGGGAACACCTTTCTTGAGGGCAAAACTCTCCAACGCATGTCCTGCCGTATGCCCAAGATTAAGAGCCTTCCTTATTCCTTTCTCATAAGGATCTTCCTCCACCACACGTTCTTTGATTGCCACACTCGTGCCCACCATCCGACCAAGACGTACATAGTCAATCTCACCGGTAAGGTCAAAACAGACAAGCTCCGCCCAGTTCTCCACATTGCTTATCAATCCGTGCTTAAGCATCTCCGCATAGCCTGAACAGATATTCCTGCTGTCGAGAGTACGCAGAAGTTCCGTATCGAGAATGACATCCTGAGCAGCATTGAACACACCGATTTCATTCTTGAGTCCGTTAAAGTTGATGCCGGTTTTACCCCCAACAGCCGCATCCACCATCGAAAGCAGCGTAGTAGGGATATTGATATACTTGATTCCGCGCTTGAAAGTAGATGCTGCAAATCCGCCGAGATCCGTCACCATTCCACCTCCAAGATTAATCAACAGCGAATGACGCGTAGCACCTCCCTCTCCCAGTCTCGTCCACACATAAGCAAGCGTATCAAGCGTCTTATTAGCATCTGTGGCACCAATTGTAATATACATAGCGTCTTTCAGACATTCTGCCCCTTCTACAAGTGGACGGCAGAGCTTGTCTGTTGTCTCATCTGTCAGCACAAACAATCTGTCGTGCTTACACCGCGCCACAGCTTCCGCGACACATTTATGGATATCAGTAGAAATTATCACCATAGTTTTTACTTTCGTTGAATCAGTATTTTATAAATTACAGCAGCAAAGTTAGCAAAACTGAAAAACAGGAAACTTCACAACATCTAAAAACTTACATATTATTGTTTCTTTTCTTCTTGCGAAGAATAAAAATGAGTATTTTTGCACCATCAATATAACTTTTGAACTTCGTGTCATCGGGAACAGACACTTATGACTTCATTCCGGACATTCAAAAGGCCGAAGAACTCAGAAACTAAAAAAACTCAGAACAATGAACGTAATCGACACAGAGATTGAAGGTGTAAAAATCATCGAGCCTCGCATCTTCAACGATTCCAGAGGCTACTTTTTTGAATCTTTCTCACAGAAAGAATTTGAAGAGAAGGTTTGCCGCACTGTATTTGTACAGGACAACGAAAGCAAATCTACAGCCGGTGTAGTCCGCGGACTACACTATCAGAAACCGCCTTACACACAGTCAAAGCTCGTACGCGTAGTCAAAGGAGCTGTGCTGGACGTTGCGGTGGATATACGTAAAGGAAGTCCGACATTCGGAAAACATGTGGCTGTGACGCTCACTGAAAGCAACCATCTGCAGTTCTTTGTACCTCGCGGCTTTGCTCACGGCTTTGCCGTTTTGAGCGATGAGGCCATATTCCAGTACAAATGCGATAATTTCTATGCACCGCAAAGTGAAGGAGCCATCGCATGGGACGACCCTGCTCTCGGCATTGACTGGCGTGTACCTACTTCCGACCGCATTCTGAGCGAAAAGGACGCACACCATCCGCTGCTTGCCGATGCCGAACTCGTTTTCGATATTAATGTTCCGCTGTACTAAGAAAGTATACCTTTTATAAGTATATACTTCAATGGAGTTGCCCGGCATGGGTATACTCCATTTTTTATAGCAGTCCACAAAAAAATATGCGGATGCATCCGACATACTGTACCCTCGAATGCATCCGCATAAACATGCCTGTAAAGCAAATTTTATTTCACCACTACTTTCGTTATTCCAACGAGATAAACTCCTTGCCCTATCCCGTATTCCTTGTTCATACCCTCAGATAAATATATGAGGCGAACAAGTCTGCCGTCAACAGAATAAATGCCAAGAGTCTGTTCGCAAGGTGAACTGATATACAATATACTATCTTTGCTATAAGCCTCCATTCCTTTAAGAGTCTGGTGATAAAGCTGTTCAATACCATTCACTTCACCCATACCTTTCCCTATACTATAGTAAATCGGTGAACTTACCAGATTGGACAAACTGCGCACATACGCTTCAAACGGAGCTATATCCCGACTGTTACGTACAAAGACTGCCCCCGGGTTCATACCGTTATATTCGTTATCATTGATTGCATATATGGCATTTCCCTGCGCCACTGTTTCATAAGTGGATACAAGTTCAAAGTTCGGACCTTTCGATACACTCTCTGCAGAAGTGGCAGCCACGGCAACACCACCAGCCGCATCAGAAGCTGAAAATATGACATTACCTCGAATATTAAATTCTTCCGCATATTCATCACTGTTCGGCATTGCAATGATATAAGGACGGTTGGTTTTCAGAGAGGTGACATAAGCAAATCCATTGCCTGTTAATTCTGCAAGCCAGAAAGGACGAACACCCACATTACCGCTGTTGAACGGAGCAAGTGCTCCTCTTTCCTCACTGACAAAAGTATCTACATCAAAAGGCAGTACAATTGTTTCCCATCCTCCTGCCACACCAGGGTCGGTAGTTTTATTGAAACTCTTTGAATAACTTACCGACTTCGCCTTGAAAGCAGTAGGAATCATGAGCGGTTTCCTGTCTGTAAACACAATGTTGTCTGCCAGTATGCCTGTCACCACATTGCCGTTGTATGTGCTGTTTGTTCCAAGAGGAGCATAGACCATCAGATTGCCCATGTCAGCCGGAGCATCAAAAAATCTTGATTCAACAGTAAGAGGACTATTCCATTTCACCACAAGCAAGTTGGGACAATCATGGAATATACCCGTACCGATATCACTGATGTCTTTACAGAAAGAGACCTGTTTCAGCTGATGCATACCGGAAAGCAGATTAGCAGGGACGACAGTCTCTCTGTCATCATATACATAACAGAATTCTCCTGCAGCCAGTTCAAGTCTGTACGTACCGGCTGCGGATATTTGTTTGTCAAGAACAATCTCAGTTTATACCAAGTATAATTAATGAGATATGGCAATAAAAATTGAATATTCGTTTCATCTTGTCAGCAGACAGACAGATGTTTTTTCCTGTTGACAAAGTCTACTTCAAATGTTAAAATATCAATTCAAAAAAAAGGGTATTTTTGCAACCGTTTCGTACTTTATTGAATATATCCCCGTTTTTTTCTTGTTCCCGAAAAGTAAGTATATTTGTAAAATAGTGTTATAGAAAAAGGTGAATAATTCACATATTTTATATATTTTACGCGCTAAATTGAACAAGAAAAGCCGCTGTTTCAAAATAAACAGTGCAGTGAAAAAAAATTTTCAGCGCACTGAAAAAATTTTTTCACTGCGCTGAAGTTTAAAAAACGGTGTTTTTGGGGTAGAAAACAAGGGGTAAAGAGATAATTGTTAATAAATATTTAATTTGCTCATTTCACCGGAAAGTCATACAAAGAATGGGACGGGAAAGGAAAGATAATATATTTAGACCATAAAACGAGTTAAACAACTGATTTATAACCACTTGCTATTTTAGCACGAACAACGGCTTTTGTAATGAAAATTAGCGCGTTCTTCAATCAAGGCATATTATACTGATTTATAGATATTTACAACTAAAAAAGCTCATATTCTCATGTTTTGAAATTGTAAATAAATGTTGCAAATGTTAATTTTCAAATTTTCAAAAAAATCGTGTTTCTCATTATAAATCAAACAAGCGAACCTATGGAAAACAATCCGGCAAAGTCTCTCAAAAACAGAAGTAGCCCGGAAAATTCGACAAACTGAATTTTCCGGGCTACATTTTTATAACAAATCCGGAAGTTCAAACAATCTGGTACTGTTTGAGCCTTTGATAAGAATAGTCCTATTCTGCGGCTTATCTGTAGCTATTGCAGCTTTCACTTCCTCTACATCGTTGAACAAACGAACATTATCCGGCAAACAGAGGGTATCCTCATTACAGTCACATCCCTGTGCAAACACCTCTGCAAATTCTTCTCCGACCAGCCATATACAAGCAAAATCAGCAGACAGCAGGGCTGACACGAGCTTATGGTGCTCATCATAGGAATATCTGCCAAGCTCCCCCATTTTACCGAGGATGCACATCTTGTTATCCGCCTTCATATTGCGGAAGTTATCGACAGCAGCAGCCATACTGGTAGGGTTTGCATTATAAGTGTCGATAATAAGTGCGTTATCGGCTGTACATTTGAACTGCGAGCGGTTGTTAGACGGAACATATCCGGAAATAGCCTCACATATATCACTGTCTTTCACCCCAAAACAGCGTCCGATAGCAGCGGCAGCAAGGGCATTGTCTATATTATATGCCCCAATGAGCTGAGTTAGCACTTCATGTCCATTCCATTCAAACGTAAGGAACGGATCGCTGCCAAGCAGACGACCTTTCGTGCAAAGTCCGGCACAGTCTTTCTGTCCGTACTTGATAAGATCAAGCCCGGGAGCTATGCTGAGAAGGATATCATTATCGCTGTTTATGAACACCCTGCCTCCATGTTCACGTAGAAAATCATACAATTCGCCTTTAGTCTTGACCACTCCTTCAAACGAACCGAAACCAAGCAGATGACCTCTACCGACATTGGTTATCAGCCCATAGTCCGGTTCGACAATATTGACAAGAGTCTTTATCTCTCCGGGATGGTTCGCCCCCATTTCTATGACAGCCACGTCATGGTCTCCGGTTAGCCGGAGCAATGTCTTCGGCACCCCTATATGATTATTGAAATTGCCCTGCGTATAAAGCACATTGAACTTGCGGGAAAGTACAGCAGCCACCAGCTCTTTTGTGGTGGTCTTGCCGTTCGTACCGGTAATGCCGATGATAGTGGTGCCAAGATGCCGGCGGTGAAAATTCGCCAACTGCTGCAATGTGGCAAGTACATCGTCAACAAGTATCATCCGCCCTTCACACATTCCACCGGCATTCGCATACTCCGGTTCGTCCACTACTGCATAAGAGCACCCTTGCTCAAGTGCTTTGAGAGCATAAGCATTACCATTGAATGTCGCACCTTTCAAGGCGAAAAAAATAGAACCTTCAGGACAGCAACGACTGTCGGTCGTTATTTCCGGATGTTCAGTGAATATCTGATATAATTCATCTATTGCCATAACACAATTTTTTAGTACTGCAAAATTAGTGTTTTTATAAACTAAAAGGAAAGTATCCGACTCGGATTTTTCTTACACGGTATTCGCTTTTCATTTTTTTATATCGTATCTTTGCACATAAATAAAAAGTTCAACTTCCGCCCAAACAAGTTGAACAAACACTTATCGGAATGAAAGGACTGTTACCATATACAATCAATGTGAAAGGACGGCTCATCAACCTTTCCGAGCCGCAGGTGATGGGAATACTCAATGTAACCCCCGACTCGTTTTATTCAGGAAGCCGCAAACAGACGGAAACAGAAATAAGAGAGCGGGTTACCGAGATATTCCGTGAAGGGGCATCTATGATAGACGTGGGCGCATATTCATCGCGTCCTAATGCAGATGACGTTTCACAGAAAGAAGAAATGAACCGTCTGAGATACGGACTGAAGATTGTACGTGAACTATATCCTGATGCAATCGTTTCTGTCGACACATTCCGTGCAGATGTAGCACGTATGTGTGTGGAAGAATACGGGGCAGATATCATCAATGACATATCAGGCGGAAATATAGACAACCGCATGTTCCGTACAGTAGCAGAGCTGAACGTCCCATATATATTGATGCATATAAAGGGTACTCCGCAGACTATGCAACAATCTCCCCTATATGACGACTTAATAAAAGAAGTGCTGCTCTATTTTGCTGAACGCATACAGAGGCTGCGTGATTTGGGGCAGAAAGACATCATCATCGATCCCGGATTCGGATTTGCAAAGACTTTGGAACACAACTACGAGCTGATGCGGAATCTGGACAAACTGAGTATACTCGAACTGCCTCTTCTCGTAGGTATATCACGCAAAAGCATGATATACCGTCTTTTGGGAGGGTCTCCGGCAGATGCGCTCAACGGCACTACAGCCCTGAACACCATCGCATTGCTGAAGGGAGCCAATATCCTTCGGGTGCATGATGTGAAAGAGTGCGTCGAAACCGTGAATATCGTAAAACAGATGAAGGATTGCTAAGCTTCCACAGGAGACAAGAAAATAATGACAACAAAAGACATTCGGATGTAAGATTATTTTCACGAACGGCCTCCCGCCTTAAAGTATATGAAAACAGAATAAATATGAAAATATCACATGATTGATTTCGGCATAAAGGATGCGATAGACATATTATGTGTCGCTTTCCTGCTCTACTATATATACAAATTGATGAAAGACTCGGGTTCTTTGAATGTCTTCTATGGAATCCTTGTTTTTATCGTCACATGGATTCTCGTGTCGCAAGTGCTGGAGATGAAACTGATGGGCAGCATATTCGACAAGCTTGTCAGTGTCGGTGTGCTTGCGCTCATCATACTTTTCCAAGAGGATATCAGACGCTTCTTCCTCACCCTCGGTTCACAACGTAAGCTTTCTCTTCTGAGACGTTTTTTCAAGAAAGACAAAAACAGAGAGCACGAAGACCAGAATCCGGAAATTCTGCAGATTGTAATGGCATGTGACTATATGAGCAAGAATCTGGTCGGTGCCTTGATTATTCTTGAAAGGGGAATGTCGCTCAACGACATCATCAAGTCGGGAGAATTTATCGATGCAAACATCAACACGGAACTCATCAAGAATATTTTCTTCAAAAACAGTCCGCTGCATGACGGAGCGATGATTATAAGCCACGGACGCATCACAGCCGCAGGATGCATATTGCCGGTATCACATAGCCTGAATATACCGAAAGAGCTCGGGCTGCGCCATCGTGCCGCTCTTGGCATCACACAGCAAAGCGATGCCATAGCCATCATTGTTTCGGAAGAGACCGGTGCCATATCCATTGCGCAACGCGGAGAATTCAAGCTGCGTCTTGCCGGCAATGAACTGGAAAGCTACCTCGTGACAGCTACCAAATAAATGTATGTGCCACCACTAAAATAGTAAATAATCAAACCTAACATTAACAACAAAACTAATCATTATGAGAATGACAGGATTTATAAGATTATGTCTGACAATGATCTGTACGGCAACAAGCTGTTTGTCTGCCTTATCGCAGAATATGCCGGAACGGAACCGCATATTGTCAGCAATGGAAACAGCCAACGATTATTTCATCGCGAAGTATCCGGATGCTGGCGCACCTACATTTGTCAAGAAAATGCGACCAAGCAATTTATGGACGCGCGGAGTATATTTCGAAGGACTATCAGCATTGATGGATTTGGAAAAACAAGCATCGGAAAAAGCCGGAGAAGCAAAGGATATGGCTGAAAGCAGACAGCGCAAGGAAAAATTCGAGGCATATTATAAATACATCAACGATTGGGGCACAGCACACAGCTGGACTCCGAGAAACGGTGTCACTACACGTGATGCAGACGATTATTGCTGTTCGCAGACTTACCTTGACATCTATATGCTGCATAATGAGGCTGCCAAGAACGGACAGAACAACAAATATCTGCAGCCGACAGTGGATTGTATGCAGAATCTGATGAACAATGATGCCACAATAGGCGACTGGACATGGATTGACGCCATACAGATGGGACTGCCTGTATGGGCAAAGCTTGCACGCATCGCACATCTGGAAGGGAATGACGACAAAGCAGCCCAATATATGGAACGAGGATGGAAAATGTATGCTTGCAGCCGCAATGAACTTGCAGGCGGTCTTTGGAACACTGAGGACGGCCTATGGTGGCGCGACAAAGATTTCGTGGCACCATACCGTGAGCCAAACGGAGAAGACTGCTATTGGAGCCGTGGCAACGGATGGGTATATGCCGCATTGGTACGCACAATGGATGCCATGATGCTTGGAAAAAAGAGCAACACTTATACAGAATCCATTGACGAAAAGAAATGGAAGAGAATAAAATCAATGTCAGCCTACTACAAAAACTATGAGGCGGACTTCAAGGCAATGAGCAAGGCACTGCTGAAATGTCAGCGCGAAGACAGGTTCTGGAATGTGAGCCTTCATGACGAGTCTAATTTCGGCGGCAAGGAACTCACAGGTACAGCCCTGTTTGTCTACGGCATGGCTTGGGGAGTGCGTCACGGCATACTTTCCCGCAGTGAATATCTTCCTGTGATTGCAGACACATGGAATGTCATGGTGAAAGAATGTCTGCACGACAATGGTTTTCTGGGATATGTACAAGGCACCGGAAAAGAACCGAAAGACTCACAGCCCGTGGGATATGACAACGAGCCGGATTTTGATGACTTCGGACTCGGATGCTTCCTCCTCGCAGGATATGAAGTGTATAAGCTATTTTAGAACCAGTGAGACAAGGAAAGACGACCGGACATCTTAGGTATTCATAAGTTCCGGGGATTCCTACAGTTACCCAACATAAGACATGAAGAATATATTATTTGTCATTGCAATCCTGATAGTTGTCGCGTGCGACAATGGAGGAAAAACAAACAACAGACGTACTTATTCCAACAAGACAACATCGAGTGCGCCCTATGAACTCCTTGTTGTAGCTAACAAGGAATGGCTGAAGACCCCTCCGGGCATGACGCTTACCGATGTCGTAACTTCTGAAATTCCGGGACTGCCTCAAGTGGAGCCCAGTTTCCGTATGACAGCTATCAACCCCGCCAGCTTCAACAACACATTCAAAGTCTATGCCAATATCATCACAGCCGAGGTAAACAAGAAATACACAACTCCGGAACTGAAAATTGTACGCGACATATATGCACGTCCTCAAATTATCATGACAATATACGCTCCGGACAATGCCTCGTTCGTCAAACTCATAAACGACAACAAGGAAAATATTCTGGCTGTATTTACAGATGCAGAGCTGGCAAGAGAACGAGAATACCTAAAGCGTGTACACAGCGGCAAAGTACTTGCACAGGCAAAAAAGCAGTTTGGATGCACCATCTATGCGCCCAAAGACATCAGTGCCATAAAGACCGGAAAGGATTTTTTTTGGGCATCTTCCGACGGACGAGACAACAAATTGAACGTCTGCATATATTCTTATCCCTACACTTCAACCGAAACTTTCACACTGGAATATTTCTTACAAAAACGTGACTCCTTCATGATGGAGAACATTAGAGGAGCACATGAAAATCAATATATGTCGACAGACCATCGTGCCGTAATGTCGCGCAACATGGAATTCGACGGACGTTTCGTACAGGAAGTACGCGGGCTATGGCAAATGGAGAACGACATGATGGGAGGGCCTTTCGTGTCGTATGCGCAAGTGGACACAGTAAACAACCGTGTGATTGTAACTGAAGGCTTTGTATACGCACCGGAAAAGAACAAGCGCGAGTTTATACGCGAAATGGAAGCCGCTGTACAGACCCTCGTATTGCCTCATTGACACTAATACAGCAAAGGGACGGGATGCAGAATAAGCCGGTACAATGTCCGGAAAATGAATAAAAAGCAGATCATCAACACTGCTGTTAATTTTCATTTTTCAAACTTCAAAGTCCGATATAATTTTGGCATATCGCAAATTCTTTATACCTTTGCGGCATTGAAGTAAAGATAAAGATACATTAATTCTAAAAAACTAAAAGTAAAGAACTATGGCTTACGTAATTAGTGATGATTGTGTGATGTGTGGTACATGTGCAGGCGAATGTCCTTCAGGTGCTATTTCTGAAGGTGACGGCAAGTATGTTATTGATGCAGATGCTTGTGTAGACTGCGGTACTTGTGCAGATGCATGTCCTGCAGGTGCAATCAGTGCAGGTGAGTAACACCAACTAAAAGCAAAGAAATCAGAGGCAGGAAACAGACTTTTATGTCTTGTTTCCTGCCTATTTTGTGAACGGATTCTTCCCCGTGGCAACATGAGATATGATTTTAATTATAACCAAACAGGCATCTACAACCAGATACAAAAAAAATCACTGTCATTTCTCAAATATACTATCCAAACTAATTCATATCCTCACAATGCTTTCAATAAAAAACATCATTTTCACACTTTCATTGATTATAGCCACCCACAGCATAATTTGCGCCCAAGACTTCACTCCGAACAGTCCTGTTGGTGAAGGAAAAGGCATCTATCCCGGACGTGTAACATTTATACGTGATAAAAACGTATCACTTTGGGACGGATTGACAGGACACTGGTGGGACGAACAAAATATTGATATGGAAATACTGAACTGCATGTACGACCAATCATTATGCGGACTCACCGGAAGCAAATCTGTGAAAGAAGCATGGAAAAAGATTTTCACCTACTACAACCAGTCAAATACCCAAAGAAAAAAGGGGTACAAGAAGGGAGAAACAATCGCCATTAAAATAAATCTGAACAATACATTCTCCACCGACGATGCGGACAACGACATAGACCAGTCTCCACAAGCCACTTGTGCTATTCTACGACAACTGACAAAGTATGCCCAGGTGCCGGAAGAATGCATCACCATTTATGATGCTACGCTCAGCTGGAAGGCACGTGCAATACCGGACAGAATATATATCCCTATACATAAAGAATTTCCAAAAGTGAGATGGATGAGTGCCACCGGCTCCGAAGGTGTCGATGCCGCCAACTGGACAGACAATTCCATAAGCTATACAGATTCCACCGTCACTCTCGGCACACAACTTCCGAAAGCTGTCGTAGAAGCCGACTATATTATCAATATCGCACTCCTTAAAGGACATGAAATTACAGGAGTTACATTGGGAGCCAAAAATCATTTCGGTTCAATAAAGTATCCCTCCCGTATGCACGACACCCCCACTGTCAACCAACGCAACGGCCGATACGGAGATTATTCCGCTCTTGTCGATTTAATGGGCTCCCCCAAGTTAGGCAAGAAAACCATACTCTATATTGTAGACGGACTTTACGGGATGCAAACAAATGTCGGAGCACCGAATCTACAACGGGACAAATGGAAAACATTCGACAACCAATGGAGTTCATGCTATTTTATGTCATTAGATCCTGTAGCAATCGAATGTGTATGCCTTGATTTTCTTTATGCAGAATACGGCAGGAAATTAGGATTCAGCGGTGATAAGCGATTTCAAGAGGGTGCTTCTATAAACTGCGATAATTATTTGATTGAAGCAGCCAAAGGCTTTAATTCCCAATTTGGAGCCTATCAACCGAACGGCATAAAAGTCGGCAGTCTCGGAGTTTTTGAACACTGGAATAATCCAGAAGAAAAAAAGTATAGCAGAAATCTTGGATTAAACAAAGGCATAGAACTGTTTACGATAGACCTTTGACTCGACATCATTTCTTCTTCCAAGAATGCAAGTAAATGAGCTTGTTTATGTCAAGCCGCCGGAAAACACGAAAAAACAATACTGGACATAAAAAGCTATAAAGAAAATGTATCAAAAGGCAACATCTTTGCACAAGCAGAAGCAATAGCCTTTTGATACATTTTTTATAATATACCCCAAAGTGTAATGGTATATCTATTTCTAAACTTACCTGATTCCGTCAACAAGCAAAACGTCTCCCTTCTTCATCCTCAGCCCATACAAAAAAGCGGTGTTTCGGAAAACCAAAACAACCGCTCTGAAAATTTATTCGACAAGCGAAACATTTCATTCCCATTGTAACAAGAATGGAATGACTTTCACTTTTATTCCTCCACAATCTTGCATCCCTCGCAAGGCTTCAGCTGCTTAAAGAAGTCATTGCCCTTGTCGTCCACAAGAATGAATGCAGGGAAATCCTCCACTTCAATCTTCCAAATAGCTTCCATTCCAAGCTCAGGATACTCTACGCACTCAATGCTCTTGATGTTGTTCTGAGCCAGAATAGCTGCAGGACCTCCGATACTTCCGAGATAGAAGCCACCGTATTTCTTGCAGGCATCAGTCACAGCCTGACTGCGGTTTCCCTTTGCAAGCATCACCATGCTGCCGCCTTTGCTCTGGAACAAATCAACATAAGGGTCCATACGACCGGCTGTGGTCGGTCCCATCGAGCCGCATGCCATTCCTGCCGGTGTTTTTGCCGGACCGGCATAATAAATCGGATGGTTCTTTATGTACTCAGGAAGTTCTTCTCCGCGGTCAAGACGCTCCTTCAACTTCGCATGAGCAATGTCACGACCTACAATAATCGTACCGTTGAGTGACAGACGCGTAGATACCGGATACTGGCTCAACTGCTTACATACCTCGCTCATCGGACGGTTGAGGTCTACACGCACCACATCGCCCTCGCCAGCCTTGCGAAGCTCTTCCGGAATGAGTTCACCAGGATTATCGTCCATCTTCTCAATCCATATACCATCCTTATTTATCTTACACTTGATATTACGGTCGGCAGAACAGCTCACACCCAAGCCTACGGGACAACTTGCACCATGACGAGGAAGACGGATGATACGTACATCATGTGCCATGTATTTTCCTCCGAACTGGGCACCAAGACCTATCTTATAAGCTTCCTGAAGCACCTGCTTCTCCAGCTCTATATCGCGGAAGGCACGACCGGTCTCGTCTCCCGTTGTAGGCAGATTGTCGTAATAGTGAGTGGAAGCAAGCTTGACTGTCAGCAGGTTCTTCTCTGCCGATGTACCTCCAATGACAAAAGCAATATGGTAAGGAGGACAAGCCGCAGTACCGAGGCTCTTCATCTTTTCAATCATGAACGGAACAAGAGTGTCCGGATTGAGAAGAGCCTTTGTCTCCTGATAAAGATAAGTCTTGTTTGCAGAACCTCCGCCCTTTGTCACACAAAGGAAACGATATTCCATACCTTCTGTTGCCTCAATGTCAATCTGAGCCGGGAGATTGCACTTGGTATTGACTTCATCGTACATGGAAAGCGGCGCATTCTGTGAGTAACGCAGATTCTCTTCCGTATATGTCTTGTACACACCTTTTGCCAATGCCTCTTCGTCACAATAGCCGGTCCATACATGCTGGCCTTTCTCGCCGTGAATAATTGCAGTTCCTGTGTCCTGACAAAGCGGAAGATGACCTTTTGCAGCCACTTCTGCATTACGGAGAAACGTGAGAGCTACATATTTGTCGTTATCACTTGCTTCCGGATCACGAAGAATCTTCGCAACCTGCAAGTTATGTGAACGACGCAACAAGAATGACACATCACGGAATGCGGCATTTGCCATTGCAGTGAGTCCTTCAGGAGCTACCTTAAGAATTGGTTTCCCTTCAAATTCACTGACGCTTACATAATCTTTTGTAAGCAGATAATATTCAGTATCGTCCTTCTGTATCTGGAACATAGGAGCATACCTAAACTCGGGTGCCTGAGCCATAATCTTTAGAATTAAGTATTTATGTTAATGTGTTAATTTTATCTTGTTCTGCAAATGTACATTATTTATTCTGCTTTATGAAATAAGAGAGGATTTTTATTGGCATAATGCCGAACTTTAAAACGGCAAGACAAGAAATAAGTATAGGAAAAACATGCGAATATCCTACAATCCGAAGTTAACAATTGAAACACTATTTCACAAACATGTGTGTGTTTAGGAAACAAGAAAAAAACGGGGTATATTGAATAAAGTGCGGAATGGTCGTAGAAACACCCGTTTTTACGAATCCAAATTTTAACATTTCAACATGAGAAAAACGATAAGATTCAATAAAAATGCCTTCAAAAAAAAGGAGCCGTTCATCTGTTTTTACACAGACAAACGGACTCCCGGATTTCAAACATAAAGATGTGTGTCAACAGGTATCCAGCCACTTAAATACCACACAAAAGAGGAAGGCTGACACAACAGGTGGCATATCCCGACAAGATACCCTTGTTACTCTTTGCTAATAGCCGAAAATCTCTTCTGTTGTCACTCTGTGCACAGTGCCTATTTTCTCTATCCGTTTCATATCCAGCTCTTTTTCATCACCAAGAATCAGATATTTATATTTTCTGCCCCGAACATTCTTCTGTTGGAAATCTATTACATCACCAAGAGTCATCCCCTTCACTTTCTCATATATGTCCGCATTGATATCGTGGTCAAGACCAAGCCTGCGGGCATTGAAGAAACTGTTCAGTATGGAAGACTTAATCGTCCGTTCAGTGGCAAGACGCTTCAACAAAGACTCTTTGGCGAGCGGAAAAGCGGTTTCAGACACGGGCATCTGCTCTATGATGTCATTGAACACATCAATGCAGTCGCCCAGCTTGTCATTCTGTGAAATGATAAAAGTGTTGAAATTATTAGCCTGCCCCTTCAGACGAGGTGTCTGATACCAAGCTGACGCATTGTAGGCAAGTCCACGTGACTCGCGAAGCTCCTGAAAAACGATAGAACTCATGTTGTCACCAAAATACATGTTGAAAAGCGACATCTGCGGGACAAGTGAAGGACTGTATATTTGTCCGTTATTGGAATACATCTCCATGTACACATTCTTCGCCTCGTATGGTGCGATATATACCGCTGTTTCTTTTGTTTCCAAAGGTACATACACTTCTTCTTCAGCAACAGACAACGGTTTCTTCGCCATCTTATGCACTTTGGTAACAAGCTTCACGATTTCTTTTTCAGACTTAGGTCCGTAGTAAGTTATTGTCTGCCTGTAATTCTTCAGGTTCTTAATCCTGTCGAGCAAAGACTGCGGAGTAGCATTTTTCAGTTCCTCAGCCGACATGATATTGGTATAGGCATTGTCCGGTCCGTACACACCCCAAGCCCTCAAGTGATAGAAGTTCGACTTTTGCTCCAGCTTATCCATGTCTCTCATCTTCAACACATCAGACACATAGCTGTCATAAATCTCATCGTCAGCCATAGCATCATTCATCCACTCCTCACAAAGTCTCATGGCTTGTTCCATGTTTTCCGACAATCCGGCAATGACTACACGTGTCATATCCTCACTCACATTGATGCGTATGTCACAAGCTATGCGATACAGTTCTTTCTGAAAATCTTCAGCCGACAGCTTCGATGTGCCGAGATAATCCAGATAATCCGCAGCTACGGACAATTCACGATCGTTTTTGTCGCCATGATTGAATATATAGGAAAGAGAGAACAGTTCGTTGCTCGTATTCTGTTTATAAAGAAGTTCATGACCGTTTTTCATGTCACAAACATCCAAATCTTTGCTGTAGTCGACAAATACAGGCTGTATCGGCTCTACAGATGTAGTGGTAATGTTCTTTACAAACTCGCTCGTCTTGTCTCGGTTCATCTCAATAGGTGAGATGGCAGGTTTCTCCATTTTCTTCTCGTCCGGATCCACTCCTTTATGCTTATACACACATGCATATCCCTCAGTAAGATATTCGGCAGCAAAACGCATAAGATCTTCCTTAGTGATTTTTCCGAGACGCTCAATCTCTTCTACCTTGTCTTTCCATTCTATACCATTGATGAAAGCAGAGACAAACATGTCTGCCCTGTCCGAATTGCTTTCCAGCTCTTTCATATAGTCCAGTTTCATATTGTTGATAATCGCTTCAAGAAGAGCCTCATCAAAATCGCCTTTCGCGATCTTACGTATTTCTCCAAGCATCAGGTCACGAGCCTCTTCAAGAGTCTGTTCCTCTTTCGGATAGGCAAGAGCCAGAAACATGGAATAGTCGCTAAGTCCGTAATCGTAAGCTCCCGACATCAGCACCTTCTGCTGTTGGTTCAGGTTAATGTCAAACAGTCCCGCCTTATTGTTGCTGACAAGCTGGGAGATAATCTTCAAGAAATCATAATCCTTGTCTTTCTGCCCGGGAAATCTCCACCCGATTACCACAATGTCCGCTTCCGGACCGTACACATCCTTATATTGAGGGGTGGTCATACGCTCTTCCTGCTTAAACTTAAGCACCGGAAGCTGAGGGTTAGGCTGCCAGTCGCCAAAGTATTTGTCAATAACAGCCACCACCTTCTCCATATCAAAATCACCGCTCATGCAGATAGCCGTATTGTTAGGCACATACCATTGCTTATAATAATTCTTGATATTGGTGATAGACGGATTCTTGAGTTGTTCCTGAGTGCCAAGCACAGTCTGTGTTCCGTACGGATGGTGAGGGAACAGCATGGACATGATGCCATGAATAAACTTATCCTGATCGCGGGTAAGCGATATGTTCTTTTCCTCATAAACGGCTTCCAACTCAGTATGGAATCCTCTTATGACATTATCCCTGAAACGATCAGCCTGAATCTTTGCCCAGTTCTCCAATTCATTAGAAGGAATGTCTTCCGTATAGCAAGTGACATCCTCGCTCGTATATGCATTGGTACCGTTAGCACCAATGTGCGCCATAAGTTTGTCGTACTCATTGGCAATGGAATATTTGGATGCTTCATAAGACAGACTGTCTATGTGACGGTATATCACGGCTCTTTCAAGAGAATCGGTCGTATGCCTGTATTTCTCGAAAGATACCTCGATGCTATCCAACAAAGGTTTCTCCGCCTCATAGTTCCATGTTCCGAAGGAACTTGTCCCCTTAAACATAAGGTGTTCGAAATAATGTGCCAGACCGGTAGTCTCAGCAGGATCATTCTTTCCGCCGACACGTACAGCAATATAGGTTTGTATACGTGGCTGGTCTTTGTTGACAGTAAGATAAATCTTAAGTCCGTTATCAAGCGTATAAATACGTGCTTTCAGCGGATCGCCTTCAACGGTTTCATACTTGTACTGCTTCTGCGCAGTTGCTGTCGTCGCTGCTAACAGCATTACGGCAGACACCAACAAAAGTTTTAAGTGTCTCATTTTTTTAATGTTTTTTTATTTTGTATCGATTGTTATTGCCTGTTGACTCAATGTTCCGCAGTTGAAACAGAAGTCATTCCACTTCATCAATAAAATGTCTCAGCTGCTCCTCCTCAACATCTCCCAATGCATATTCCTTCTCCGCATCATCACGGACCATCTTCAGCCACCACGCGTATGCCTCCTCTGCACTGTGCCTCCAATAGCCCCAATCTATAGGACCACCCTCCGAACGGTTGCGAATAAGTGCCGACAGATAGATATATGCATTCTGCTCATACTCCGTATTGATACCTTGTAATACAGCCATCACTTCATCGGATGTAGCAATATTCCCTTCTGATATGTCACCCACAAGAGCATCTATCTCCTCTTCCGGTACGACCATCCCTCCAAGATCTGTCCATCTGACAGGCAGACAGGATGTATACTCCGGCAACTCACTGCTGCCACAAATATTCCAGCTGGAAGAATCAGCGTGCCGTGTCAGAACCGCATGTACAAACAGCCGAAATGCAATGTCGTAGAACTTTAATCCGCGCACCAACGCTGTACGCTTGATGTAGCAGTTCTCATATTCATATTCTTCGACATCCTCTCCTTGCCGCACCACCAGATTTTGAAGTATGCTGATTCCTTCCACCACCGACTGTATGACATAAGGGTCAGGAAAAGAATAAGTGACAATGTCACGACGTGCAGACAGCGGACGCATATCCCGTCTGATCCATTTCCTCACATCGCGCCATGTGCCTACTGTCTTAAGATTTATTCCGGGAACGATATATGTCTTCTCGCCTTGTGCTATGACATAGGAGAAAGGCAGATCTGAAATATCAGGATGCTGCACAACTTTTCCCATCACCATAGAAAAGGCACCTATACGGGCTGGCCATAAGATATGACATCCCGATGCCGTTTTCGCACCACGTTCGAGAACACCCCAATGTATGGGCCCCATCTTATAAGCATGGTTGCTCTGGTTTGTGGCTGAGCCTGCATTATAGAAAGAAAATTGTCCGCCAATCAGCAATGTAGACTTATGGTGTGAAGTGGAGAAAGGACCGCAGAACGCAGCACATGCCTCACCGTTGTCCATGTAAGAGTTGGCAAAGAAGAGCGAACTTTCGGCTGAGAATCCTTTTCCTATATGAACAGACTCGCCAATGAAACAATTGTCTACCTTCGCACCGTCAGCAACAGTTGCTCCGCGTGCAACAACCGTATTCTCTATTATGACATCCGTTCCGATGTATGTAGGTGAATCCTCCGTACTTAATATTGTAGCCGTATTCAATCTGCTGGCACCGACAATCTCACACGACTGTCCTATCATGACATTGCAAATCTCCCGAGTGTGCATTATCCGGGCATGACACCCTATGACACCATGCTCTACAGGAGGATATGCCGCCACCTCATCACGCACCATTCTCCTTACACTCTCATCACGGAGCATAAGGGCAGCCAGCTGTGCTGTCAGCTTATCATATATGACCACATTGCCATCTCCACCTTCATTAAGTACAGATATGACATTACCGTTGCCAAAATCAGGCATTCCCTGTGTGGATATGGTTCCGACATCAGTGATATAACATCCTTCGCTTATGTCATATCCGGATATATAGCCACGGACATTCTCTATCAGACATTTGTCACCCACTCTGACATTCCTCAATACGGCATTCTTTATACCACACCGTTTTGAGAACCCGTCTTCAATCTTTACCGTTCCATAAAGAGAGCCTATTTCCACATGCCCGTAGAAATCCACATACCTTATGGATTCAAGCCGGAAATCATCTTCCGGTACCAGCACCTCTGTCCAGTCTTCAGCTGTACAGCCTTGTTCTTCAAGAACAGAAATCTCAACATCTGTCAAATTACGCATGCGACAATAGAATAAAAGGTTTATGAAGGAGTATGTAAGGGAATATGTAATGTGGGGCTAACAGAAGGCACAGAAAAAACACATGCGGCTGTCCCTTGTCTATCGCCCCATCAAATCACCTGCCGACAGTACATTCAATACGCATTTCCGTCTGCATCATAGTTCTGGAACAAAAAATCATTGTAAGGATATTTCTGTACATGAAGTTCCTTGACTTTCTTATACAGACGTTCCTTCAGCTCCGGAATATTGGTGAGCTTGGCGGCGGAAATAAAGAAACAGTCGTCACCAAGCTTTGCCATCCATGTACGCATCAGTTCGTCAAGAGCTATATTCTCCTTCGTGCGGGGGGTAAGGTCATCTTCATCTTTCTCCACCCATGTATAAGCGTCAATCTTATTGAAAATAATCATGCTTGGCTTGTCGCTGGCACCAAGATCCGCCAATGTCTTCTCAACCACCTTGATTTGCTCCTCAAAGTCAGGATGAGAAATATCGACTACATGCAACAGCAAATCAGCCTCGCGCACTTCATCGAGTGTCGACTTAAAAGAATCAACAAGATCTGTCGGCAATTTACGTATAAACCCGACAGTATCACTAAGCAGAAAAGGCAGATTCTCGATTATCACTTTTCTTACAGTTGTATCGAGCGTGGCGAAAAGCTTGTTCTCTGCGAAGACTTCACTCTTTGCAAGCAGATTCATAAGTGTGGATTTGCCTACATTGGTATATCCCACAAGCGCGACACGAATAAGCCGGCCTCTGTTCTTGCGTTGAGTGGTCTTCTGCGTATCGATTTCTTTCAGACGCTCTTTAAGCAATGCCATACGTCCCCGAATAATACGTTGGTCCATCTCAAGCTGGGTTTCACCCGGACCTCTCAACCCGACACTACCTCCACGCTGACGCTCCAGATGCGTCCAAAGCCTCGTCAGACGAGGAAGCATATATTTATACTGAGCCAATTCCACTTGTGTCTTGGCTGCAGCTGTCTGTGCCCGCATTGCAAAAATGTCCAGAATAAGCGATGTACGGTCAAGAATCTTGACCTGAAGCACCTTCTCTATATTTCTAATCTGCTTGGCAGACAACTCATCATCAAAAATGACCATTCCCACAGTCTCGGGAATATCCATTTCCTTCGGATCGGTTATACCAAGCTCATAATATCGGTCACGTGCCTCATCCGCAGCATCGTCCTGTGCCTTTATATACTGACTTATCTCCTCAAGTTTTCCGCTTCCGATATATGTCACGCTACTTGGTCCCGTAACCCGCTGAGTATATCTCTTTATGACTTTTGCTCCGGCGGTCTCTGCAAGGAACTCCAGTTCATCAAGATATTCATTGGTCTTTCTCTCACTCTGCTGAGGGGTTATCAGACCAACAATCACAGCAGTCTCCACTTTTACTTCTGATATGACAAATTCTTTCATCTTATATATTTTTTCTATGGACAAAGATACATCATAAATAGCAAAAAAATAATATTTACCGTAAAAATGAATTTACATACACGGTGAAACTCTGATAGATATACCCAAACCGCGTATTATTGAAATAACAAGTAATTATCGAGTGGGAGATAGACAGAACCGGATGGACATCGGACGAGTATGCAAAGAACAATAGGTATATTGTTGTTGTTATTAAAACAAAGACTTCAAACAAATGACAGAGATGAAAAAAAGAAACTTTTTATTGGGAATTATTGCCTGTTGCCTCCCTGCGATGCAGACTGATGCATGTACGGGAATTGCATTGACTGCAAAAGACGGAAGTTATGTACAGTCGAGGACAATAGAATGGGCAAACAGTGCCTTACAAAGTGAATATGTGGTAATTCCTCGCGGACAAGAATTAGTATCCTACACTCCGACCGGAAGCAACGGACTGAAGTTCAAAGCACGCTACGGAACGCTTGGGCTGGCTGTGGTACAGAAGGAATTTATAGCCGAAGGTATCAATGAGGAAGGACTTTCCGTGGGATTATTCTTTTTCCCGAGATACGGAGGATATGAAAAATACAATTCCGCACATAACAAGAAGACACTTGCCGACTTACAGGTGACGCAATGGATGCTCACTCAATTCAAGAGTATAGAAGAGATCAAGGCTGCCATCTCTTCTGTACACATCGTAGGACCTGAGCCTTCGTCTGTGGTGCATTGGAGAATCGGCGAGCCCAACGGTCATCAGGTGGTTCTTGAATTTGTGGACGGCAAACCCAACTTCTATGAAAACACGGTGGGAGTACTGACTAATGCCCCCGGCTTTCAATGGCACCTGACAAATCTGAACAATTATGTGAATCTTTTACCGGGAGATGCTCCTTCTCAACAGTTGAGCGACTTATCCTTGCATCATCTTGGTGGCAACTCCGGATTTCTGGGTATCCCTGGTGACGCAACACCTCCGTCACGTTTTGTCCGTGCAGCATTCTATAGGGCTACAGCTCCTCAAAAGGCTACAGCTTTCGAGACTGTAACTCTTTGTTTCCACCTACTGAACAACTTTGACATTCCTATCGGCATTGAACATAAGGACAATGACATTCCGGACATTCCGAGTGCTACACAATGGACTTCTGCCATCGATCTGACAAACAGGAGGGTTTACTACAAGACTGCATATAACAACAACATACGTTGCATCAGTCTGTCGGACATTGATTTCACCAAAATAAAATATCAATCACACCCTTTAGATGACGTACAGGAACAACCGGTAGAACATATCATCATAAAAGATTAAAGATATAAAAAAAGAAATGGTTACGTGATAAAAAAGAAAGAGGGTGCACTTTAATTTTGAAGTGACCCTCTTTCTTTTTCCTGACTGTTTACAACACTTATCTGATTATAATCTTGCCATTGTCAATCTTCTTGCCGTTGGCATATACCGTAAAGTTATATACTCCCGACGACAAGCGTGTGGCTCTTATCTTCGCAGTAGTCTCTCCGGCTGGGATGCTGTGACGCTCCATCACCTGTCCGCTCATGGAGGTAATCACAATGTCCTTGCGCAATGACACATTATCCGCACCGGTCTCCACCGTGATGTTGTCACTGCGGTGCGCCATACGAGGAGATATTGTCACACCGCCCAGATTAACCTGCTTGACGGAGTTGGTCTCTTTCTCGATTTCGTAGAACATCATGACGTAATCTTCTCCGTCCCGAAAATCATAGGCAAGATATGTTTTTCCATTTAAGATGTATATATCCACATAATCATTATCACAATTTGGGAATGAATGAAGAAGTGTTCCATCCTCGGAGACTACTAATAATACGCTTTCTGAGTATGTAGTCTCACGCTTGGTTGCCAATTGGTCATTGCCAATATAAACATAATCATACTCATATGTATGTCCCTCTGTGCTTGGTCGAGACGCAAGAACCAGAAATTCGTACTTCTCGTCATTATTAAACAAAGTCTGTGTTGCTGTAAAAGACTCAAAATAAACATTGTTATCCATATCACAAAGACATAAACTCACATCTGTAGAATAGCCTTCCTCAATCTCATCACTTACCACTTGCCAATCAGAGTATTTCGGGTATCTACGCATA
>JAAGKN010000552.1_pt1 | contig 75371 bp, 65 predicted proteins | sample 6206371 | NCBI WGS metagenome assembly JAAGKN01 (sample SAMN11533720, study PRJNA540317) | gut metagenome | isolation source: fecal pellets from male and female animal of same cohort | host: Peromyscus leucopus | place: USA:CA | collected 2017 | reverse complement strand
TACCTGAAGATGGAATAGCTCCGGGGACTGCATTTGAAGATTTACCAGATGATTGGGTATGCCCTTTGTGTTTTGTTGGTAAAGATGAATTTTCCCCTCTAGAAGATTAATCTATCACATTAAATGAAATTCAATATTATAAATAATTCTCTCTTATATAGAGAGAATTATTTTATCTATATATAAACTTTATTTAATAGTTATGCTAAAACTTGATAATATTAATAAAATATTTGCTTATAACATTGAAAAATATTATAAAATAGTGCTTATATTTCTTATTTACATAAAAAATATCATCTTTCTCTTAATAAAATCTGTTTACCTTAATAAAATACATATATTTTTAAAAAATATGTTTTATTATTTATATAATTAAGCTAATAAAATTACCTTATAATAATTTAAAAATTCCATTAAACAATATATTATCTTAAACTTTATTCACTTAATATTTTTTTAAAAAAATGTCATAATACAAAATATTATTATAGTATTAATCAATACCATTCTATAGATTATGATAAAAGATAATACTATTTAAGTTCAATAGATTTATTTTTCTTAGTTATTGTATTAACTTGTGATTTTTTATTATCTTCTACTGTAACAAGTTCACTTGTATCCTGTAATCTGCCACCTTTTATTAAATCATCACCAGTAACTTTATCAATATTTGTATTTTCTATTGGTTGGAAATTTCTTACATTAACATTTTTTACCATATCATATATTCTATAATCAACAACTCTACCATTTAAATATGAAATCCCATCGCCAGATACTTCAAATTTGTATGATTTTAACTTTTTAAACCAATCATTAGAATTTATATTAATTAAAATATCATTTGATGATGTATTATTAGCTGTTGAAAAAAAAGAACCATAGTCAGCATTTACAAAAATATTAGATGTGGAACCGATAGTGGAACCTGTTAAATTAACTTTATTTGCTATAATTTTTCCAAAACCAGTAATATTCCCTTTTGATGTTATTGTAATATCACTACCTTGTATTACTTCTTTGTTGGTATTACCAAATGAAAAACTATCAATATCCATATTTAAAGATGAAACATAAATTTTATCATTTTGAGTTATATTACTATCTGATATAATATTAATATAATTACCTTGAACAGCATAATCATCGTTATCAATATCTGCAAGAATTGTATCTTTTTTAAGTGTTATATATAAATCATTGCCATTAATATCTGCTTTATCTGCATTTATAATAAATGAATTACTACCTGATTTTTGGTTTATATATACTTCTTTTGCTGTTAGTGTTAAATCTCTCATATTATTGGCAGATAAATATATTTTATCAGTTGCTTGCAAATTATTATCAACAACTGGAAAATACAAGTTGCTATTAGTATTAAGTCTTATTTCACGATATTTATTTTTATTAATATTTAAAATAATATCTTGATTATTAGATACTGCTAATTTATACGGATTAGTATCTGTGTTAGGATTATTATTTATAATATTTAAATTTAAAGCTGTTTTTCCACTTCCTGAAATAGAAATTACATCTGCATTTGATGTTGTAATATTAATTGGATTATTTGATTCAAGCCCTGAAATGTATAAATCACCTATATCAAATTCTGGTGGTAATGTAATACCCGGAATAGGCACTGTCCCAGAAGTACCAACTAATGAAACATTTATATTGCCATTTAATGCTTTTAATCCTCTTATACTTATTGGACCAGCTTTATGTGTATAATTAATATTGCCTGTGCTACTTTCTAATGATATAGCACCTAATAAATATGATGTTATATCGATATCTTTAAAAGCATTAGCAGAAAAATACATAGTTGAAATATCTGAAAGTGATTTTATTGCACCATTTTTTGATATTAACTTAATGCCACTATTTAATAATTCTGATGACATAGAGCCTAAATCAACATCTATATCACCTAATGTTTCAAATATATATTGAACTGCTTTTTTATTACCTAAAAATGAAGTATCAAGAGTCAGTAAATTATTGTTATTTTCTACAAAATGTATTATGTTAGCATCTATTTTAAGTCCTGTATATTGTTTTAAAGCTTCAAGTCTATCAACAGCCTTTACTGTGCCATAAGTGCTTGTAATTGTTAAATCATTTCCTATTGCATTTTCTGGTATATAGCTTAAATTAATAATACCATTTTTTTGAGTATAACTTGATGGTTGACTACCAAAATATTTAATTAAAATAGTTTCATCTCTATTTAAATTATTAATATCTAAACTGTCATTTATGCTTTCTGCTGATAAACTTGTTGTATCAATAGAAACATTTATTGCACCATCTGCTTTTAATATAATTTCTTCACCAGTAATTGCTGCCTTATCACTTCCAACAGATGTATCCATAGATATTCCATTACCTGTGCCTGTAACTTCTATACCTACACTTTTGCCTAATATTTGTGTTATAAGACCTATATTATCACCAACTAAATTAACATTACCATTTAATGAACTATATGATGATTTACCACTAATATTTAATTTTGTTAAAAGTATATTATTTAAAGCATCTGCTGTTATAGCATTAGATATTATACTATTATTACCAGTTATATTTCCACCTGCTTTAAGCACAAGTGATGATATATTATTAATAGCACCTAACAAATTAATATCATTAAAAGCATCAAGGGTTAAACCATTTGCACCTGTTAATGTTACACCAGAATTTAATGTTATATTACCACTTCCATTACCTTGTAATGTTTGAAGTGAAACATCATTATTTGCAAGCATATTATTAAGCCATGTAATATCAATATAAGTATTTCCATCATTTGCAACTTTATAATTATCAGTATCTGCTAAATTTGCATAGTTACCTATATACATATCTGATGGGTCTAATAAAAACTTTCCATTTGTTCCATAAAGTGATTGAGTATTAAATTTACTAAACGCATAAACTGAATCATAACCACTTAACTCAATAAAACCACCATTTCCATATATAGATGTTGCTTCTATTAAAGCACCATTGTATGCCTCTGCCCTTTTTTGAGATATAAGTTTAATATTCCCACCAAAACCGTAACTAAAACTATTTGCTTGTATTATACTTGGACTATTAATTTGAAGTAAATTAGAGCTAAAAAGATTAATTTGACCACCATTTATTCCATTAGCATAAACGGATCCATTATTAATAATATGTTCTGCTTTTATTTCAACAGTCCCACCATTATTTAACTGAGATGAAGTATTTATTTTACCATCATTAATAATCTTAATATTTTCAGCACCTAAAATAACTTTACCACCTTCATAAGAAATAGAAGAAGCATCTATAATACCAGTATTATTAACAGCACCTCTTATAACATTAGATACATTTTTTGCAGTTATAACAATAGTGCCACTTTCTGCATTAATATTTCCAGTATTAGCAATGTAAGCATCAGAAGTTCCTTTTTCAATAACTATACCTATTAAATCATTACCACTCATATCCATTCTAAATGATTCACCAGATGATAAATATATTTTACCAAATCTAGCTGATATAAGTCCATTATTTGTTACATTTTTACCCATTAGGACAGCATATCCACCATCTTGAACTTTAATGTTACCATTATTTGTAACATTACCTGCTGAACTGTAAAATTTATATTTTCCTGAAATAAAATCATTGTCATTAATATTTACAGCACCAGTCAATAAACTATGAGTATTAATGACAGCACCATTACCAATCAATACTCCAGCTTGATTTAAAATAAAAATATTACCATTTGCTGAAATATTACCAAAAATATTAGTAGGAAGTCCATTTGTTACTCTATTTAATACTATACTTGATGATGAATTTTGGTTAAAATAAACATTTTCACCTTTGTGAACATCAAAAGAATTCCAGTTAATAATTGCCTTATCACTATTCTGATTAATTATAGTATTTGCACCATTATGGGATATATTAACATTACCATGAACAACATTTGCACCATTTGGAGCCGCATAAACAGTCATATTAAATAAAATAATTATAATAGCTATATAATATTTAATTTTAGAAATCATAGCTTATTCTCCCATATATAGCACCCCAGCCTGCTTGGCGATTTTGTGATGAATTTAAAGGATATCCATAATCAAATTTTATAGCAAGCCCTTTCCATGGATAAAAACGAAGACCAGCACCAGCAGAATCAAGAGATGCACTACCATATCCATGGTAATCTGAATTATAGTTAAATACTTGTCCCCTATCATAAAAAAGTAATGCTTTTATATGAGGAATGCCTAAATCAAATTCTGCTTCTATACTTAATCTATATCCATTATCCCCTGATTCTAAACCACTTTCAAATCCACGAACACTATATATTCCACCTATATAAAATCTTTCACCTGCAAATATAGTTCCTGATGTCCATTGACCAGAAAAAAATAGTCGCATTCTAAAAAACCATGTAATAAATTGATGATATTCATAATCAAAATACAATTTTTCAGAATAACCACTAGCATTAGGATTAGAAGATGTATCACTATAATGAGAAACTCCCCAAAGACCATTTAAACCTTGAAAAAAAGCAAGCGAATAATACATATTTGCACCAATCCATGGATATGCTTCACCATAAAGACTAAGTGATACAGTAGTCAAAATATCTTGCCTATTTTTTTCACCAAGCATTTTATCAGCAGATTCTTTTACATATATTCCTGCACCTAAATTTAAAGTTCCTTGATTTCTTAAAATAATAGGATACTCTGTATATATAGAATAATCATTAGAATATCCTTCTATACCAAAATCTTTAAACTCATCTTTTGTAACAATATAGTTACTTCTTGAATAAGCAAATCCTAATTTAAAGCCATCATTACCTATTGGAAGTTTATAGTCAAATCTACCATAAAAAAGCTGCCATGGATTAAAATTATCTAAACCAAGAGAAAGATTTAATGCAAGTCTATCTCCACTTGTAATAACATTTCCAACCATAGCTGCACCATTAAGGCGGTATTCATTAGTTACCTTATTACCATAATTATCAATACTAAAACTTGCTCTATAAGGATTTGTATCTTGTGCATAAATAATAATATCTGATGTGCCTTGTTTTGAACCCGGTTTTAAAGTTGCATTAACTTTTAAATCCATAAAACTATTTAGTAATAAAAGGCGCCTTTCTAAATTTTTGGTATTAAGCACAATACCCGATTGTAAAGGCTTTAAATATTTTAAAATAAATTCTTTTTTATAATCTGAAAGCCCCTCCACATATACTTCACCTATTTCCCCCTCTACTATTGCAATATTAATAGTGCTGTTATTAACAATTTGTGGTGGAATATAAGCATAACTTATAATATATCCTTTTTTTCTATAATATTTTGTAACTATATCTGCTACTTCATTAATCTGTGATAATGTTAAGTTTCTTTCAATATAATCAATAAGAACCATCTGTATATCTTTTTTATCAATAACTCTATTACCTGTAATTTCAAATTTTGCAACATATACTGTTTCTGCGGATGTTTCTTTGGGAAGATTTTCTAATAACTCTTTTTCAGTAATAATTTTTGCATTTTTATCCCTTGGAAAAGGTGTATTGCGGAAATCTTTTTCAAAACTATCATCAATTACTCCACTTAAATTGATATGGGATTGACAATAACTTATATCATAAGAAAACATAATAAAAGCAATAACTGGTAACAATAACCGTTTTATCATTAAATTAGCTCCAAATATGGATAGTGTATAAAAATATATAACAAATTATTTGCCAAAAATAATACATAACTATTTTAAAATAATCAATTTTTATTATTTTATCAATATAAATATAACAATATATAAAAAAATGTCCGTTGTAAAAAATATAAGAATATTAAAATTATCGTCAAATAATAAAATATATTAATAATGAAAAAGATGGAGCAAGAAATTACTCCATCTTATATTGAATTATTTATTGGCACTATATTTTCTTTCTAGTAATTGCCAAATTTTTCTGAGCTACACTCATTAAAAGTTTAATACGATTTAACTGGTTCACTTCACTAGCACCGGGGTCATAATCAACTGCTGCAATATTAACATTATTATAAGCAACTCTTAATGCTTTCATAACCCCTTTTCCTGTTACATGGTTTGGTAGACAAGCAAATGGTTGCACACAAAGTATATTACCAACACCACCTTCAATTAATTCTACCATTTCAGCAGTTAATAGCCATCCTTCTCCAGATTGATTACCAAGAGATACTATTTTTTCTGCTAAATGTGCAAGTTCAAAAATATCAGGCATAGGGTCAAAATGCTTACTTTTTCTTAATGCTTTACGCATAATATTTCTTTTTCTTTCTATCATCCATATAATATATCTTGCAACATATTTACGGATTTTGGAACCTGCCATATATTTACTTCTATATATATCATCATAAGCACTGTATAGAACAAAATCCATAAAATCTGGCACGACAGCTTCTCCACCTTCTCGTTCTATAACCTCTACTGCTTTATTATTTGCATCAGGGTGAAACTTTATTAATATTTCGCCAACAATTCCTACACGAGGTTTGCGAGTTTCATTCATTGGTATATTATCAAATTCATCAACAATATCATAAACATCTCTTTTAAACTGACGCCAATTATAGTTATAGACATTTCTTGCACAAATATCTGCCCATTTATTATAAAGAGCTTCTGTTTCACCTTGAACTTTTTCATAAGGACGGCATCTATATAACATTCTCATAAGCAAATCACCATATAAGATACCCATAACCATTCGCCTTATCATAGGCATTGTTACTTTAAAACCTTCATGTGACTCCATACCGTGCAAATTAAAGGAAAGCACTGGTATATGACTTAAACCTGCTCTGTTTAGTGCATTTTTAAGCCAACCAATATAGTTTGTAGCACGACAACCGCCTGCTGTTTGAGAAATAAGAACTGCAACCCTTTCTGTATCACATTGTGGAGACATAACATAATTTAATAACTGTCCAACTGCAACAATAGCAGGAAAACATGCATCATTATTAATATGTTTTAAGCCACATTCAATATCACTTCTATCTGTTGTTTCTAATACTTTTACTTTATATCCTTCTGCAACTAATGCTTCTTTCATTAAATGTATATGAATTGGTGAAAGCTGTGGAATAATAATAGTATGAGTATCTTTCATTTCTTTTGTAAATTCTGCACCTTTTTTAGCAGGTGTAAAATTTCTACTGATACCTCGTTTTTTTCTATCCTGAATAGCAGCCATAAGTGAACGAATACGAATACGAACAGCACCTAAATTGCTACCTTCATCAATTTTAATAACAGTATATAATTTATCATGTCTATTTAAAATATCATAAACTTGCTCTGTAGTAACAGCATCTAGCCCACATCCAAAAGAATTAAGTTGTATTAACTCTATATTATCATGTTCTGATACAAAACTAGCTGCTTTATATAGTCTTGAATGATATGTCCATTGGTCAACAGCATTCATAGGTCTTTCTACTGTTGCAAGATGAGCAATGGAATCTTCTGTTAAAACGGCAAGCCCATTAGATGTAATAAGCTCTGGAATACCATGATTTATCTCTGGATCTATATGATATGGTCTGCCTGATAAAACAATGCCTTGGATATTGTGTTTTTCAATATAAGCTAATGTTTCTTCACCTTTTTCACGAATATCATTTTTAAAATTTTTCATTTCTGCATCAGCTTTTCTTGATGCAATACGGACTTCTTGTTCTGGAATATTAAAAGATTTAAACATCTGCACAAGTGAATTTTCTAAATATTTATAGTCATTTAATGGTAAAAAAGGTCCCATAAATTCAACTTTATCATTTGCAAGTGCATCAACATTTAGTCTAATAACCTCAGGATAACTACATACAACTGGGCAATTATAATTATTATCTGCACCTTCTTCATGAACTTCTTTTTGAATACATGGATAAAATATTCTTTTTATACCTTTACTTATTAAATTCATTATATGACCATGAACTATTTTTGCAGGATAACATACTGTTTGTGATGGAATAGTTTCAAGCCCAGTATTAAATAACTCTTTTGATGATTTATCAGATATTTCTACCCTAAATCCAAGATTAGTAAATAAAGTGAACCAAAATGGATAATTTTCATATATATTTAATACTCTCGGAATACCAATAATCCCTCTTGGTGCATTTTCTGCTTTTAATGGAATATAATATTCAAAAAGACGCATATTTTTATAAGCATATAAATTTGGAAGTTTATTTGCTTCTTCTACTTCCTGCACACCTTTTTCACATCTATTACCTGTAATGTATCTTTTTTTATTGCCACCAAATTTATTAACTGTTAGTAAGCAGTGATTAGAACATCGTTTACATCTAACATTAACAGACTCCATAACAAAACTGCTAATATCATCTGCTTTTATAATTGTAGAATGCTTACCTTCTTCACATCTATCTTTTGCAATTAATGCAGAACCAAAAGCTCCCATATGTCCAGAAATAGCAAACCGTGTAACCTTACTATTAACAGATAGTTCAAATGCTCTTAATACTGCATCATTAAAAAATGCACCACCTTGCACAACTATATGTTCCCCTAAATCTTCCACACTACTCATTTTAATAACTTTATATAAAGCATTACGCACAACAGAATAAGAAAGACCAGCAGAAATATCACTTATAGATGCACCTTCTTTTTGTGCTTGTTTAACCTTTGAATTCATAAATACAGTGCATCTTGAACCTAAATCAACAGGATGTTCTGCATTAAGAGCAGCAGAAGCAAAATCTTGAACAGTAGATTGCACTGATTTTGCAAAGTTTTCTATAAATGAACCACAACCTGAGGAACACGCTTCATTTAATACAATTTTATCAATTGCACCATTATGAACATACATACATTTCATATCCTGCCCACCTATATCTAAAATAAAAGATACATTTGGCACAAAATATCTTGCTGCTGTAAAATGAGCAACAGTTTCAACTTCACCTTCATCAACACCAAGTGCTGCTTTAATAAGACCTTCTCCATAACCTGTAATACAGGAATTTGCAATATATGCTTTATCAGGCATTGCTGCATATATTTTCTCTAAAACTAATAATACAGATTTTACAGGATTTCCAAGGTTTGACGAATATGATTCAAATAATAAATTATTATCTTTATCTATTAAAATAGCTTTTGTTGTAGTTGAACCAACATCTAAACCGAGATATAGACCACCTTCTGCTGATGATAATTCTTTTTTATTTAATACACCTTCTTTAGAATGGCGTTCTTTAAATTCTTCATATTCTTTTTTTGTTTCAAAAAGTCGTGGTAACTGCTCTATCTCACTTTCTACTTTTGTATTTTGTAACTGTTCAACTTTTTCAATTATAGATTTAAAAGAAACTTCTTTACTATTTTTAGAAACAAGTGCAGCACCCATAGCAACAAAAAGCTGAGGATGTTCTGGGAAAATAATTTCATTAGGTGTTAATGATAATGTTTCTATAAATCTGTTACGCAATTCTGATAAGAAAAATAATGGACCACCTAAAAATGCAACATTACCAGATATAGTTCTACCACATGCAAGTCCACCAATAGTTTGGTCAACAACAGCTTGAAAAATAGAAACTGCAATATCCTCTTTTGCTGCCCCTTCATTTAATAATGGAAGAACATCTGTTTTTGCAAATACACCACATCTTGCAGCAATAGGATAAATTGTTTTATAATTTTTAGCCATTTCATTAAGACCTAATGCGTCTGTTTGGAGAACAACTGCCATTTGGTCAATAAATGCACCTGTTCCACCTGCACATGTTTCATTCATTCTTTGGTCTATACCATTTTCAAAAAAAGTAAGTTTTGCATCTTCTCCACCAAGTTCAATTGCAACATTAGTTTCCGGTATTTTAGTTTTTATACATTCTGTAGATGCTATAACTTCCTGAATAAAATCAACACCAAGCCATTGGGATACAGATATACCACCAGAGCCTGTAACATTAATAGTTATAAACGCATCTGAAAATTCTGCATAAGCTTCTTTAATTAAAGTTGTTAAAGTGTTACGCATATCAGATAAGTGTCTTCTATACTGATGATAAAGCATATTGTCATTTTCATCAGTAATTACAATTTTAATTGTCGTAGAACCAATATCAAGTCCTACATGATAAATATTCTTATTCATATTAAACCTAAAAAAAATAAATATAAAAATACTAAAATAGTATTCTTCAAAATATATGATTTTATATACAATGTCAAATAAAAAAACTTAACACATATTATTATACTGTGTATATAAAGTATTAATAAATTTTTAGAAAATTATATATTTGTAAGAAAGTTTAGCTAATAATATATATATATTAGTTAATCTTTTATGAATGACTTTAAATCTACAATGCTTGCAGATGTGTTTTTATTTAACCATTTATAAATAATTACTTCTGCTGCATATTTTTGGTCTGGGTTGCCACCATAAAGTCTATTTTTATATGAAATAACTATTAATTTTGATTTATCTTGCGATAAATCTATACATTCATAAGGTTCAAAAGGCAAGTCTTGTATATTCCTACATGAACTATCAGTAACAAATATACTATTATCTGTTATTACTAATAATTTATTATCTGCAAGGCTTTCAAAACTTAAAGCTTGGTAGACAATTGGTGATGGATTATAAATTTTTACATCATTTAAATTTTCTTTATCTTTTAATAATGAATATTTTATATTAGCTTCTTTATCAAAAATCATTAAACCACCAATATCTGAAAATGAACTAACTACTGTAACCCATACTTTATCAGCAGCAAAACCAATATTAAAAAATCCGTATCTTTGAATATGAGTATATACTTGATTTGTATTTTTATTATATATTGCAATAGCTCCCTTTTCTTCTTCACTACAATCAGTTGCAACTGCAATAAGCGAACCATCATTAGAAACACTAATTCCAAGCCAGTCTATTACATCATTAGTAAATTCAAAACTACACATCAATTCTAAATCTGTATTATATATTTCCCAATTTCTACCTTTTATATTGATTGCATAACCATTACTTATAACCCATTTATATCCTTCTAATACAGCTATTTCTGTAATATCATAATTATAAATATTTTTTTTATCAAAAGGCTCGCTGGTATCAATACTATTATTACGCGATATTGTATATAAATGAAGCCTATTATGACGAATAGCTAAAAAACGAACTGTATTATTTTTATTAAATATATGAAGAAAATCCATATCATGTATATAACATTCTTTTGGAATAGAACCAATCCATTCAAACTCATCATTATTATAACAATAAAAACTAATATTTTCATCATATTGAGAAAACTGTGATATAAAAACTAGGTATAATGTATTATTTATATAGATATAATCTAATAACATATCTTCATCAATTTCACATTCCCATTTTTTTATAATTTCTCCATTTAATGACATAAGATAAAATATAAAAGTATCAAATGTATTTTCAATAATGATAAATGAATTGTTATCTATGAATTTTATTCTTTTTAAAACAGATGAACATGTATCAGAAAAAGCAGAAAGATTACCTAACTTAAAAGATGCTAACTTTTCAAACAAAACTTCACTCTCTATATAATATTAATAACAAAAACTTTTAACATATTATATATATTAAGTCAAGCATGTTACACTACAATAATTATACTACTATATTTACAAGATGACCAATACCTTTTGATACTTCAATATTAGCACCTGCCATACTTGCTTGTTTTGTAGCACTATCTGTATTAGTAAGCTCTGTTATACAGTGTTGATGAGTTATACCTTTTGATTTATTTGCAGCTGCAATAGAATATTCCATACCTAACATATGTGATTTTTCAAAAGAAGGAAGACCTGAAATATATGCCATATTTACACTCCACTGGGTTATTCCCATAACTGTAATTTATTAAATAACTATATATTTGTCAATAAAAATAATTATTTGCTTGTATTATCCATTAATTCTTCAATTGCTACTCTACCAGAAGAATTGTTAATAGAATATAAAACAACATCTTTTGGTGAAATATACGATGCTGGTGGAATAACTCCACAATATTCTATATTTAAATAATCATAAAATTCATTTTCAGAAATATTTCCAGTGCTTATCATAATAGATGGTTGAACAATATTTTCATATATTTCCATATTAATTGCCTGTAATACTGCTTCTGCCTGTGATAAATTATTCTGTCCATAATAATTTTCTAAAAATATTAAAAAATTATTTTCAAACTCATTAACTGTTGTTTTAGCCTGTGAAGAAACAGCATAATCTTGTATTTCTATATCTGAAATATTATCATTTGATATTTCATTGTTTATTTGTATAAAAAGAGTGCCAAGTTTTTTAGCATCAATACAAGATACCTTAATTATTCCTTGTTTTATATTCTCAAATGTTTCATATCCTATATGATTATCTGATATTTTAACTTGATTACTTTTAGCATTAAATCCACTATGAGAACCTATACTACTTACCAATATAATAATCATAACTATTACAGCTAAAAAAAACATAAAGCCAACTGATTTATATATAATTTTTGATTTTTTATTATTTTTCATAACATATACCTCATAATTAATTAAAATATTTATAAAATTATCTTATATTATATTATATTTCAATAATAACTTATATCCCTTAACAATTTTTACAGTTATTAATAAAAACTATAATTCTAATGTAATAGATATTAACATAGATATAAAGTGATTTTATATAATATATTTACTAACTAAATTAAATTTATAATTTTATTTATCTTTACAACTTATAAATTTTACTTATTTTAAATTTTTTAGTTGAAACTAAAAAATTTAAAGTATATAGTATATTACATTATTTTTATATAAGGAGTAATAATATGGATAATATTACAGGAAACAAACTTTTATATTTTTTAGCAGGTGTTGCTGTTGGTGGATTAATTGTATATTCTGCTCGTTCTCCACAGATTAGAAGTATGCTTGCAAAAGCTACAAGCAAAGGGCTTAAATTAAAAGAAGATGCTGCTGCACTTATTGAATCAATTAAAGAAGATGCAGAAGATTTTGCAGCAGAAGCAAAACATTATGGTAAAAAACAACACGGTAAATAAATAACAGAGGTGTATATGGATGTTAAAGTAACTCACAAACTTCCGGGTAGAATACGCCTTCATTATAATAAAGGCACTTTGACAAATAAACAGGTAGTATTAGTTAAAGTGCTTTTATCTACACAAGAAGGTATAAAAAGTATATCAATTAATCCTATTACTTGTTCTATATTAATTTATTATCATGAAATTTCAGAAAAACAGATATTAGCACTATTTAGGGCTTTAAGCAATGACTACTTAAATGATGAAGATATGCTTAACTCTATTAATGAAACAAAAGCAGAAACAAGTATTGCTACAAATATTTTTATAATGGCAATAAAACATTTTGGTAAAACATTACTCCCTATTCCTTTAAATAGAATTATGACTATAATAAATATTATACCAAGAATAAATCAAGGTATAAAAACACTTCTGTTGCAAAAAAAATTAATTTCAGAAACTCTTGATGCTGCTGCAATTAGTTTTTCTATTGCCAATGGTGATTATAAAACAGCTGGTTCTATTAATTTTCTATTAAATATGGGAGACACATTGGAAGATTATGCAAAACGCAAATCTTATGATAACCTTGCTCAATCTCTTCTTAATTTACAAGAACAGGCTCGTATTATAAAAGATGATGGTCAGGAATATTCTGTCCTATCACATACACTAAAAAAAGATGATAAAATTATTGTTAGAACAGGTCAAAATATACAAGCTGATGGTATTATAATTCAAGGCGAAGCAATGATTAATCAAGCTTCTATTACTGGTGAAAGCTTACCTATCATTAAAAAAATAGATGATGTAGTTTATGCTGGAACATTAGTAGAAGAAGGTGAAATTATTTTAAAAATTACAGCAGCAGGAAATGATACAAAAGTAAGTAAAATTGTTAAATTAATAGATGATGCAAATAACCTTAAATCTAATGCACAGGAACATGCTGAAAAATTAGCAGATAAACTTGTTCCATATAATTTTTTATTAGCAGGCTCTACTTATCTTTTAACAAAAGATATTATAAAAACATCTTCCACTTTAATGGTAGATTATTCATGTGCTATGAAACTTGCTGCACCTATTGCAAATCTATCTGCTATGAAAGAAGCTGCAAAACATGGTATCATAATAAAAGGTGGTAAATTTCTTGAAGAAATAGCAAATGCAGATACTATTGTGTTTGATAAAACAGGCACATTAACAAATGCTTCTCCAAAAGTAATAGATATTATTGCTTTTAATAATTATTCAAAAGAAGAAGTTTTGAAGACAGCTGCATGTTTAGAAGAACATTTCCCTCACCCGCTTGCTCGTGCTGTTGTGCAAGAAGCAGTCAATCAAGGTATAGACCATAAAGAAGAACATGCAAAAGTAGAATATATTGTAGCACATGGTATTGTATCTACTTTATATAATAAAAAAGTTGCAATTGGAAGTTGGCATTTTATATTTGATGATGAAAAAACAAATATTACACAAGAAGAAAAAAATATTATTGAAAATATATCTGATAATTTTAGTTCTATTTTATATCTTGCTATTGATAATAAACTTATGGGTATAATACTTATTGATGATCCTGTATTACCTAATGCAGTAGAAGTTGTGGATAATTTAAGAAAAACAGGTGTTGATAATATTGTTATGATTACCGGTGATAGTGAAAATGCTGCTTACAAAGCAGCTAATATTATTAAAGCCGATAATTATATATCTCAGGCACTACCAGAAGATAAAACAACTTATATAAAACAAATTCGTCAAAATGGTCATAAAGTAATAATGACTGGTGATGGCATTAATGATTCACCTGCTTTGGCTGCTGCAAATGCTGGTGTTGCTATGAAAGGTAGCTCAGATATTGCTGGGGAAACGGCAGATATTATTCTAAATGATAAAGGACTTGAAAGTCTGCTTGAAACAAGAATATTAGGGCAGGAACTTTTAAAAAGAATATCTACTAATAATAAAATTATTATTGCAGGCAATTCTTTACTGATTTTAGCAGGATTAATGGGAATAATAAAACCATCTACTGCTGCACTTTTACATAATACATTAACAGTAAGTATAAGTGCGAATGCTATGCGTCCAATGTTAAAGGAGAAAAAATGATAGTCTCAAGCTTTTTTGAAGGAAGGGTCAGACTAAAAGCATCCATATTTAAAAATAGTGATATTAGTATGCAGTTAAAAGATATGTTGCTCGCATCTAAATCAGTTGATAATATTAGTATAAATGAAATAACTGGTAGTATGCTTATTGAATATTCCCCAAGTAAAATACCACTGTTAAAAATAAAAAAAGCAATGCCATATTTTGAAAAAATAAAAGAAATGTATGAAATATATGGAGAAGACTCTGTAAAAGATATTTTAATTATTATTAAAGAAATGAATAAATTTTTTCAGAAGTAACATGCTTTTGAAAAAAGGATATTATTCCTTTTTTCAAAAGTTACATTTATTTCATTAATGTATTAAGCAGTGCTACAAGTTCATCTATCTTTTTATCAATATCCCCACTTTGTGCAGCATCATTTATACATGATAATAAATGAGCTTTTAACACAACTTTATTAGTTTTACGCATAAGAGCTTCAACGGCAAATATTTGATTAGAAATATCTATACAATATCTATCTTCTTCAACCATGCGAATAATACCATCTATATGACCTTTTGCTGTTTTTAAAAGAGGTAATATTTCAGTTTTCTCTGCTTTCATACTATACTTTTTCCACAGAAACTGCTTCAAAGCCAGCATTATTTACAACATTCATCAAATCAGCATCAGATACTTCTTTTGATAATGTAACAGTGGCATTTTTTGCCTCTAAATTAACCTCTGCACTAACAACACCTTCTACGGTATTTAATGCTTTTTCAACTGACATTTTGCAATGGTTGCAATTCATACCATTTACATTTACAATAACTTTCATAATCTTATCTCCTTGTGTATATTTTTCTACTTTAAAAGTTTTTAATCTTAAAGCATTTGTTACAACAAATATTGAGCTAAAACTCATTGCAGCAGCTGCTATCATTGGGTTTAATGTAATACCTGCTGAAAGATAAAATACACCTGCTGCAATAGGAATTCCTATAATATTATAGAAAAAAGCCCAAAATAAATTAGTTTTAATATTTTTAATAGTTGCATGGCTTAATTTTATTGCAGTTAAAGCATCAAGCAAATTATTTTTAATTAAAACAATATCTGCTGATTCTAATGCAACATCTGTTCCAGCACCAATAGCTATACCTAAATCAGAACGCATTAATGCAGGTGCATCATTAATACCATCCCCTACCATTGCAGTTTTTATGCCTTTATTTTGTAATTCCTTTATTATATTTTCCTTATCCTGTGGTAGAAGTTCTGCATATACATTATCAATACATGCCTGTTTTGCAATATATTGAGCTGTTTCTTGATTATCCCCTGTAAGCATATATACATCTATTCCATACTTTTTAAAACCTTTAACTGCTTCTATGCTTGTATTTTTAATAGTATCTGACACATATATTATGCCTATTATTTCATTTTCTTCTGCAATAAAAACAGAAGTAGCAGCCTTATTAGGTAAAAGTATATTAGAAATTTTTAATGTATCAATTTGTCTACTTTCTAATAATTTTTTATTTCCAATATAATAATTAATGTTATTAATATTACACGATATTCCAAAACCTGAATAAGAAATAAAACTATCAACCTCTAATAATGTGCAATTTAATTCTTCAGCTTTTTTAACAATTGCTTTTGAAATAGGATGTTCTGATTTAACTTCCATAGAATAAGCAATTTGTAATAATTCATTTTGGCTATATTTAAATGACTGAATATTTATAACACTCATTTTACCTTCTGTAATAGTCCCAGTTTTATCAAGAGCCACAGCTTTTATATTATGAGCCATTTCAAGACTTTCAGCAGATTTTATCAATATACCATTTTCTGCTCCCTTGCCTGTCCCCACCATAATTGCAACAGGTGTTGCAAGACCCAAAGCACAAGGACAAGATATTACAAGAACTGATATAGCAATAGATAATGCAAACTCGTAATCATATCCCATGTAAAGCCAAAAAATGCCAGAAATTACTGCAATAATAATAACAATAGGCACAAATATACCACTTATTTTATCTGCCATCTTTGAAATAGGTGCTTTTGAATTTGCAGCTTCTTCTACAAGTGATATTATTTGAGATATAGTAGTATCATTTCCAACTTTTAAAGCCTTAAATTTAATATGACCAGTTTTATTAATAGTTGCACTTATTACTTTATCTCCCTGTTTTTTTTCTACTGGTAGACTTTCACCTGTAATGGCTGATTCATCAATAGAGGTTGAACCTGATATGATTATACCATCACAAGCAATAACGCCACCGGGCTTAACCACTACTATATCATCCACTTGAATATCATCATAAGTAACAATAATCTCTTTTCCATTTTTTTCTACTATTGCAGTTTTTGGTGTTAAGTTAATTAATTTTTCAACAGCATCACGAGTTTTTCGTTTAGATTTTGTTTCAAGATACTTACCAAGTGTAATTAATGTTAATATAGTAACAGCAGATTCAAAATATAAATCATGGCTATATTTCATAACTATGGATGCTTCTTGATAAGCATATCCATAACCAATTCTATATATTGCAAAAATACCATATATAACAGCAGCTGAAGAACCAAGAGCAACAAGACTATCCATATTAGGTGCTTTATTAAATAAAGATTTATATCCATTAATAAAAAATTTTTTATTAACAACTAAAACAGGAATAGTCAGTAAAAAAAGTGTAAAAGCATAGTTAAAACTTCCCTCATAATGCTGTAAAAAAGAAAACTGTGGAAGACCTATCATACTACCCATAGATATATACATAACAGGAACAAAAAATATAAATGAAACAATAAGTCTTTTTTTCATATTTTCCAGTTCAATATCATAAGGAAGTTTTTTATCCATTTGCACTTTTTCTTTTTGATTATCTACCTCTGCACCATATCCAGCATCAGTTACAGCAGAAATAATATCACTGTTTGATACTACATCATCATATTCAACAACCATATTATTTGAAAGCAGATTAACATTAACACTTTTTACGCCATTAAGTTTAGATACTGCTTTTGTAATATGTGCAGAACAAGCAGAACAAGTCATACCTGTAATATTATACTTTTCTTTCATATACACTCCATATTCCCTACCCCCTATGGTATGGGGATATAAACATTAATAAATCTAATAAATACAAAAGTCAAGACAAAAAATATATATATTTATATTAAAAATAAAAGAAAATAATAAATTTCAATAAAATATAATACTATTTATACCATATTTTATATATTTTTTATATAAAATATTATATTAAATTTACCATTTCAATCAATTTATATTATTCCTTATATATCAATATGTTATTAAGAATATTAGATATTTATCATCATATATTTTATTATATTTATTATAAAATTATATAATTTATAAAAATATGCTTGACATTAGTAATAAGGAAGTATATTAATATCTTTCAAAAATCATAAATTTTAATTGTAACAGCAGTTATTATCCTATGTTTATGGATAAAATTTAAAGGTGTAAAATGAAACAACAGCAATCACTTGTAGAGTTAAAAAATATTTGTAAAAGTTTTGATAATAAATCTGTATTAAATAATTTAGATTTAACAATATATAATGGAGAATTTTTAACAATACTTGGTCCTTCTGGATGTGGTAAAACTACAACTCTTAGATTAATTGCTGGTTTTGAACATGCAGATAGTGGGGATATTTTGCTAAATGGTAAACGCATAAATGATATTCCAGCTAATAATAGAGAAGTTCATACAGTTTTTCAAAATTATGCACTTTTTCCCCACATGACTGTTTTTGATAATATTGCATTTGGGCTTAAAATGCACAAAGTGCCTAAAAATGAGATTAAAGAAAAAGTAATGGATGTGCTTCGTATTGTAAAACTAGAAGAATTTGTTGATAGGAAACCACATCAACTTTCAGGTGGTCAACAGCAGCGAGTTGCTCTTGCAAGAGCATTAGTTAATAAACCATTAGTATTATTACTTGATGAACCTTTAAGTGCATTAGATGCGTCGCTTCGTCTTAATATGCAAAAAGAATTAAAACAATTACAAAGAAAATTAGGTATTACATTTGTCCTTGTTACTCATGATAGAGAAGAAGCTCTTTCCATGTCTGATAGAGTTATTGTTATGAATCAAGGTATTATAGAACAATGTGGCACACCTAAAAATTTATATGAAGAACCAAATTCAATATTTGTTGCAAACTTTATTGGTGATGTAAATGTATTATATGGAGAAGTGATTGGATTTGATGATAATCTTATAAAAGCAAAAGTTGAAGGTAGAATTTGTAATATTAAAACTAAAAAAGAACTAAATATTGGAGAAAAATTTACTCTTCTTCTCCGTCCTGAAGATATGAGGATAGAAAAACTTAGTGAATATCCTGATACGGAAGGACTTATGGTTGGAAATATTGAAACAAAAGTATATAAAGGTGCAACTCTTGATACAACAATCAAACTTAATAATGGCACAATTATCAAAGCAAGTGAATTTTTTGACGAAGAATATGAGGATTTTGATTACAATATGAACGAACAAGTATCTATTGGTTGGGTCTCTGGCTGGGAGGTTATATTAAAAGATGAAAGAGCGTAATCTTTTCCATACTGTTACTATTGCAGTAATTGTTCTATGGCTTTTAATATTTGCTTTAATACCTAATATTATAATGCTTGTAGTAAGTTTTTTAGAATATGATAATCAATCTTTTGTAAAAGCTGTTTTTACATTTGAAAATTATAAACGCTTTTTCTCTGGTGCATATTTAGCTATTTTTATTAATTCTTTCAAAGTTGCAGCAATAGCAACATTTTTATGTTTAATAATTGGATATCCTTTTGCTTATATTTTAGCACGGTCTAAATCCAAATATAAAGGACTTTTAGCATTACTTGTTGTTATTCCATACTGGACAAGTGCATTAATAAGAACTTATGCCATATCATATATGCTTGCAGCTAATGGACTTATTAATACTATTCTTATAAAACTTGGTATCATTAATGCTCCCCTTTCATTATTATATACAGAAGGTGCAATTATTTTTGGATTTGTTTATACTCTCTTACCATTTATGATACTTCCACTTTATGCTACAATTGATAAATTTGATTTTAAATATATAGAGGCTGCTCAGGATTTAGGTGCAAATAAACTTCGCACATTTTATCATATTATTCTTCCTTTAACATCACCCGGTATTATCGCTGGAACAGTGCTTGTATTTCTACCTGCTCTTGGTTTATTCTATATACCAAGTCTTTTAGGTGGTGGAAAAATTATAATGGTTAGTAATATTATTCAGGAACAATTTACATCAAATGTTTTACAAAACTGGCCACTTGGTTCGGCAGCAAGTGTATTGATTACTGTAATTATGGGTATTATGATATGGGCATATTATAAAAGTTCAAAATCATATAGAACAAAGGTGCTTTAATGAAAACTTCTAAACTCCACTGGTTATATATATTTCTAGTTTATTTATTTTTATACCTACCCTTATTTATCTTAATTATTTTTTCATTTAATGATGCAGCATCAGGAACAGTATGGAAAGGATTTACTTTAAAATGGTATGAAAAATTATTTAATTCAAGTGCATTAATAAGTGGGCTTATTAATTCATTAATTGTAGGTGTATCTGCTGCAACTCTTGTTACTATTATAGGCACTCTTTCTGCTGTTACTTTATTTAGATTTAGTTTTTTTGGTAAAAACTTTATTATGTCGCTTTTATATATACTTATAATGTCACCAGAAATAATTATGGGTATATCATTACTTTTACTATTTAAATTTTTAAGTATGGATTTAGGATTTCAGACACTACTTATTACACATATTACATTATGCCTGCCTTTTGTTATGGCTGTGCTTTTTACAAGGCTTGCAAATTTTGATATACATATTATTGAAGCAGCAAAAGATTTAGGTGCAAATGAATTACAAACATTTTTCCATATTATTTTACCATCAATATTACCCGCTGTAATAGCTGCATGGATATTAAGTTTTACTTTATCAATGGATGATAGTATATGTGCTTTTTTTACATCTGGTCCTAGATTTGAAATATTACCTCAAAAAATATATGCCATGGTTAGAACTGGTGTAAAACCAGAAGTTAATGCTTTAAGTACACTTATTTTTGGAGCATCAATGCTCATTATTATAATAGCTCAAATAATGTTAAAAGAGAGGAAAAAATGAAAAGAATTTTAATTATGATGCTGGTAAGTATTGTATTATTTGCCTGCACTAAAAAACATGAAAATGAAGTTTATGTTTATAACTGGTCAGAATATATTCCTGATGAAGTTCTTAAACAATTTGAAAAAGAAACTGGAATAAAAGTTCGCTATACTACTTATGACAGCAATGAAGCAATGTATGCAAAAATAAAAATAACTGGTGGTGCTGATTATGATATTGCAGTTCCATCAACATATTATGTTCAGAAAATGCAGAAAGAAGGACTAATACAATCTATTGATAAAACAAAACTTACTAACTTTAATAAACTTAATCCACAACTTATAAACCAATCTTATGACCCTAATAATAAATATAGTATTCCTTTTATGTGGGGAACAACAGCTATTGGAGTAAATGCAAAATATATTGACCCATCAACTATTTCTTCATGGGCTGATTTATGGAGAGAAGAGTTTAAAGGAAAAGTTATGTTACAAAATGATTTAAGAGAAGTTTTTCATGCAGCACTTCGCCCTCTTGGTTATTCTGGAAATACTAAAAATAAAGAAGAAATAGAATCAGCATATAATAATCTTGTAAAACTTATTCCATCTGTAAAACTTTTTAATTCTGATTCACCTAGAACTCCATTTTTAAATGAAGAAGTATATATAGGTATTATGTGGAGTGGTGAAGCATTTATGGCTGCTCAGGAAAATGAGAATATTGTATATATATATCCAAAAGATGGTGCTGCTGTATGGGTAGATAGTCTTGTAATACCAAGCAAATCAAAAAATGTGGAAAATGCTTATAAATTTATAGATTTTATTATTCGCCCAGATATTTCTGCTAAAATTTCTAACTATGTAGGATATGCCACACCACTAAATAAAACAGAAGTAGAACAATACCTTGATGATGATGCAAAAGATAGTAAAATAATTTTTCCTTCTGATGAAGATTTAATTAATTCAGAATTTCAGCTTGATGTTGAAGAAGCTCTGCCAATATATAGTGCATACTGGGAAAAGTTAAAAATAGGTGAATAATTATATTAATGAATTTTAAACAAATATAAAAAAAGCTATTCTCATTACAAATATTTAATAATTATTATTAAAACAATAGCAATGATAATAGTATATTATAACTTATTTTTTATTTAAATTTTAATAGGCTTTACCCTTATTACATAGAAGTATAAAGGGTAAAGTTTATACATATAATCTACCATATATAAGTTTATATTACTTATATTTATTTATTTCCATACTTATCTAGATAAAATTGATTCATAGCAAATAGAAAGGAATATTGATCCTTCAAACAAAGTTTTACCCATCTTTCTACATGCTCATCTTCATCATATTCAAAACCATCTGTATTAATATTGTTCTCTTCTAAATATTCCTCAAATCCATAAACAGAAGGGTCATCATAAAGTTCTTGCTCTTTATCTTCTAACTGACTTTCTGTTTTTCCATAAAATAATTTGAAAGCATCAAAAGCATCACTATGATTTAAAAGATTTTTTAAATTTTCTGGTAATATTAGATTTTCTCCACTTTTATCATATTTTCTTTCCATATTTTCATATTCATATATTAGAACGGTAAGAATAAATGCTAATCCACCAGCTCTTGATAACCCATCAATTGCACCACGTAAATACCTATCATTTTTTTGATATAACTCAAACACCTCTTGAAAAGGTTCATAAAAAAACTTTGTTTCTGCCATTATAAATCACCTCTTGATATTTTATTGTTTTTATTTATAGCATAAGCAATTATACATGGGGGGGGAATTGTCAAGTATAAAATTTCCTACTTTACCTATACTTTTATTTAATGTATCAATAACTAATTTATTTATAGCAATAAAAATATGTATTAATGAAGAATATAATAATAGAGTATATAAGTATAATTAGTTAATCCATAATATAAGTTTCTTTTATCGTTTCATTCTCTCTAAAAGGCACATTTAGAGCATGTTTTTTAGGCAAAAACTCTAAAATTTATATATTTTCTTGTTTTTATTTTTATATAGAAAAATAAAAAATTGAGAACTTATATTATAATTTATTAATGTGTATATAAGTTATAAAAAAAGAAATAATTTAATAAAATAAGGATAAAGAATCATATAAAATGATAAAATAATTATCTGTTTATGCCTAAAATATCCATCCACCAATCAAAAGATTTTACTGATAATGCAGTATTAGCAATCTTAATACTTTCATCTAATTTAAGTCGGTTTATTGCATTTTTAGCCCATATTTCAGCCTGTTTATTTCCATTATCAAGTTCTTCTTTTAATGTAAAAATAAGCTCTAAAACATCAGCATCTCTTGCTATATCAGCCTCAATACTATTACCTTGATTAAATTCTAAAATCATTTCATAAAGTGATGATAATTCTGGCATATTTAAAGACATATCTTGGATAGCTTTTATTTCATCTTTATTTACATACTTATTTTGGAAATAATTTATATCGCCAGTTCTTGTTTCTGGTATATCATGAAAAAGTGATAATAATACAGATTTATTACTATCTGCCTTTAATCTTTTTGATAAAATATATGAAATAATAGCTGTTCTAAATAAATGGGAAGATATATTTTGATTACAAGTCCCTAAAAAATCAAAACCACTGCGTTTAAAACGATTTAATAAACCTGTTTCAAAAATAAAAGACGCTATTTGGTTATATGATGAATGATTTGACATAAAAATAAATGAAAAGGATATAATAAGCATATTTTAATATACTTATTATATCCGATATAATTAAAAAGATTCTTTAAAAGATTTACCAACAAGAAATTTAGGCATTTTTTTAGCAGGAATAACCATTTCTGCACCAGTTTTTGGATTACGACCTTTTCTTTCTTTTCTGTCACTTACTGTAAAAGTCCCAAAACCAACAATAGTAACTCTTTCACCTTTTTTTAATGTTTCAAGGATTGTTGCTTCATAAGCAGATAATACTTTTTCAGCTTCAACTTTTTTTACACCTGTTTTTTGTGCAATAGAATCAATAAGCTCTTTTTTATTCACGTAAAACCTCCATAAAAATAATAAAGATATAAGATAGAATGGTTATTATATACAATTACTTTCACTTGTCAAGTAAATATACACCAATTATCCTGTATTTATTTTATTAATAATTCCGCAATTTGGACAGCATTTGTTGCTGCACCTTTTCTTAACTGGTCACCACTTACAAAAAACGATAAACCATTATCATAAGCAACATCTTCTCTAATTCTTCCAACATAGCATAAATCCTGCCCTGATGTTAAAATAGGCATAGGATATTGTTTTTCATCAGGGTTATCATAAAGTTTCACACCCGGTGCATTTGAAAGTAATTCTCTAGCTTTTTCTGGGGTAAGTTTTTTTTCTGTTTCTATTAAAACACTTTCTGAATGGGCTGTTAATACAGGCACACGAACACAAGTAGCACTAACTTTTATTTCATCAGAATGTAGCATTTTACGAGTTTCATTATACATTTTCATTTCTTCTTTTGTATAACCATTTTCAGTAAATACATCTATATGAGGTATAACATTAAAAAGAAGTTGATGTGCAAATGCTTTTACTTCAAAAGATTCACCTTTTGACCATGCTTTTGCCTGCTCTTTTAATTCCATAGTTGCAGCAGCACCTGCTCCAGAAGCTGATTGATATGATGATACTACTACTCTTTTAATTTTAGCATAGTCATGAAGTGGTTTTAAAGGAACAATCATTATAATTGTTGTGCAATTAGGATTAGCAATTATTCCATTATTTTTCAAGGCATCTTCAGGGTTCACTTCTGGCACTACTAATGGAACATCTTTATCCATTCTAAATGCAGAAGAATTATCAACAACTACTGCCCCAGCATTAACAGCAGATGGTGCAAACTCTTTTGACCTTGATGCACCAGCTGAAAATAAAGCAATATCAATATCTTTAAAAGAATTATGAGTTAATTCTTCAATAGTATATTCTTTACCATTATATTGCATTTTTTTACCAGCAGACCTTGATGAAGCTAATAGTTTTAAATTATCAATAGGAAAATTTCTCTCTGATAAAATATCTAAAAAAGTCTGTCCTACTGCCCCAGTAGCTCCAACAACTGCAATATTATAAGATGATTTTTTTTGTGGTATCATATATACTCTCCTAAAATGTAAATAACTTTATAGCTTTTAAAAACAGATTTTGTCAATAATAATCATATAAAAAACTAAAAAATTTTATCTATATTTGATTTGTAAAACTTTAATAGTAATTCTTAAAAAATAACTTGATATTTCTAATAATTATATATAAGATTGCTAAATTTAGGGCTATTAGCTCAGTGGATAGAGCACCAACCTCCGGAGTTGGGTGTCGCAGGTTCAATTCCTGCATAGCCCACTGCATTACTTATATAAAGCATTCTTAAAATATTCCATATCAGGAATAATATTACAACCAGTCCATATATTAAATGACCCAGCAGCTTGATATATTAACATTGGAAGTCCATTTATAAGTTTAATATTATCTTTACAATATAAAGATAAAAATGAAGTTATTTGTGGTTTATATATCATATCAATTGCTGCTTCATTAATTTTAAATCCATAATCTGTATAAGGCTCTTCTTTTACTCCAATAGAAGTAGCATTTATAACTATATCAAACTCTAAACCATATAAATCATTTAAACTGCATACATCTGCATTATTATCATACAATAATGATAATTCATAAGCTTTTTCTGTTGTTCTATTTGCTATTAAAAAATAATCTGGTTTATACATAACTAAATATGGAATAACAGACCTTGATGCACCACCTGCCCCTAAAAGCAATACTTTTTTATTTAATGTATTAATTCCAGATGTTTCAAGCATCATGTGAAAACCAAAAATATCAGTATTATGCCCAACAATACCATTATCTGTAAAATGAAGAGTATTTACAGCTCCAACACTTTTTGCAGTAATATCAACTTCTGAACAAAAAGGAATAACTTCCTGTTTATAAGGCACTGTAACATTTATACCTGTAAAATTAAATTTTTGTAAAAATGATATAGTTTCTTCAAGCTCTTGAATATTTATATCATAACAAGTGTATCCACCGCAAATACCAGATTTATACAAAAAATAATTATGTATAAATGGAGAAAAAGTATGAGAAAGCGGATTTCCTATTAAACCTAAATTAATATACACTTATTTATCCTTAACTAAATCTTTAATATTAGAATGTTTATCCAAATTAATTATACCAACTGAAAGCACAAATTTAATACCTTCCTCTACTGTAATATCTAGCTCCCGAATATCTTTTTTAGGAACAACAACTACAAACCCAGATGTAGGATTAGGTGCAGTAGGAACAAAAACATTTGCACTTTCTTCCTTTGTAGAAATATCCTGCATTATAGGTAAAGCATCTCTTACTAAAAAAGCAATCATCCACATATCTCGTCTAGGAAACTCTACAAGAACTACTTTTGAAAATGAAGAACCTGATGTATTTCCAAAAGAATCTATAACCTGCTTTGTTGCATTATAAATAAAACGAGCAACAGGAATATGTGTCATTACATTATCAAGCATCTTAATAAAAAGTTTACCAAGATACATTCTAGTAAATATGCCGATTATAAAAATAATTATAAGAATAATTAAAAAAGTTCCTATTTGGAAAACATATTCACTAAAATCATAATTATATTGATGAGCAATCCTTTTAACAAGAGGGCTTGCCTTTGATACAACCACATTATATAAAAAATAAAGCAGATATAATGTTACAACTATTGGTAAAAGTGCTAATATTCCTGCTATAAATATCTTTTTAATTTTTTGCGTCATATTCATTAGAAATAAAAATTATTTAACATTCCAGTTTTCAACCAGCATTAAAAGCTGACTTTCAGGATAAAGCATTTTAAAATCATTAATATTTTTATCAATATTATTATCATCAGATGATAAAACATTTCTATAATACCATAATTCTCTCATAGTTCCTTGTAAATAATTTGAAGGCACTATTTGTTGACCTAAATCATAAAGCATTCCTGCACTTAATTCTGCAAAATGCCCTGTTTGTGCTTTTTGAAGTTCACTAATTGCTTTTTCATTGTTATCAAACATATAATACATACCAGCACTACGAATAGCCACATAATCTTTTAATGATGGGACAGATGAATATAATAAAGCAAATGCGTCAACAGATGAATTATCCATCATTATCATTTCAGCTGCACTAAGAGAATCAATCTTTTTATTTGTAGATATATTATAAGCTGTCCACCCTAAATAGCATGCAATAAATAAAACAATAATTGCACTTATTAACATTACAATACTTTTAATATTATTTTGCATAAATGATTCAAGTTTATCTACACCTGTATTATCAATATTTATTCTATCTTTTTTAGACATTTTATCCTCCAATAGCTTTTTCAAATATAATTTTATTATTATTAATTATAGTTTTTATTTCATCATCACTAAGCCCAGAACCAAACATAATTTTATATGCTTTCTCACTTCCTACAAAATCAGAAGGTGTATGAGCATCATTATCTATTACCATATTGGCACCTGCTTTGCGTGCCATATTTGCAACATGAGCATTAGTATAAGCATGACTTTTTCTAGTAGTTATTTCAAGATAAACATTATTTTTAGCAGCCAAACATGCCTCTTCATAACTAATAAGACCGGGATGAGCTAATATATCAACTTTTGCATTTATTGCTGCAATATTAGTATTAGGGCTGACTGGTTCAGAGATAGTTTCTCCATGAACAACTACTATATCGGCACCGTTATCTCTTGCAAACATAGTAAGTGGAGCAATATCTTTTGGATTAACATGTGTTATCTCAACACCAACTATAACTTTAAATGTATCAGATGATTTATTAAACCATTCTTTAAATTTTAAATTAGCTTGTAATACATTATTAATATTAGAACTATCAACATGGTCAGTTAATGCAATACCAAGATACCCTTGCACTTGTGCAGTGCGTGCAACTTCCGCAGGAATAAGCATACCGTCAGAATGTATAGAGTGAGTATGTAAATCATATATCATAATAATACCTAAAATAAAGTAGTTATTTACAAATTACAGTTTTTCAGTTATACTTGCTTTTCAGAGAAATGGCAAGTATATATTTTAAAAATAAATAATTTTAAAACGGGTTACTTATATGCAGGAAAACTTTGAAGTGCGAATTAGAGAAATAGCAAAACTAAAAAAAGGCTGGTCATTTGGCAAAGGTGAATCTTTTAGCACAGAACATGTTGAAGTAGCAGCATTACTAGCATTAAGATACTACAAAAAATACGCATTAACTGTAAGTGGCACACCATCAGAAGATGGGTCAATTGACTTAATGTTTAATATAAAAGATGTGTTTATTGATTTAATTATACTGCCATCTATTACTGATGTTACTGTTAAATATACACACGGTATAGGTAATGATAAAATAGAAGAAATGTGGGGAACAGTATCTATTAGTAAACTTGATGATATAATGGATAAATTTATAGGCTTATCTGAAAACCAAAAATAATTCTTTTATAATATTTTATTAATATAAAAAATAAGCCTACTTTTGAAGCAGGCTTATTGCTATTTATTATCTTTTAAAAGTTTATATATAATAGAATCTAGCAATGCTTGATAGCTTGCCTCTATAATATTTTCAGCGACTCCAACTGTGCTCCATGTAGACATAGCATCTTGACTAACAACAAGAACTCGTGTAGTAGCTTGTGTTCCATTATGGCTGGATAAAATACGAACCTTATAATCAACAAGTGCCATATCTTTTAAATTAGGATAAAAATGTATCAATGCTTTTCTTATAGCTTTATCAAGTGCATTAACTGGACCATTTCCTCCAGCTGCTGTATGCTCTACTTCACCATTAACTGCAACTCTAACAGTAGCTTCAGCCAAAGGTGCAACAGATAATGATTTATTTTTTTCATCTATTACTCTGTAACTTAATATATCAAAAAATTCAGGTAGTGTATTCATAGCCCTTCTAATTAAAAGTTCAAAAGATGCCTCTGCACCTTCATATTGAAAGCCTCTATTTTCAAGCTCTTTAAGTTGATGTAATACTTCTTGTATAGTATCTGAATGACTTTCAATATCTAATCCAAATTCTTTGGCTTTATAAATTAAATTACTTTTTCCTGATAAATCAGACAATAAAACTCTTTGAGTATTACCAACAAGCTCTGGTGAAATATGTTCATAAGTTTTTGAATTTTTTAATATTGCCGAAACATGAACACCACCTTTATGAGCAAATGCTGATTTTCCAACATAAGGTCTATGAGTATTATGTTTTAAATTACCTATTTCATCTAAAAAATCTGATAAACTTTTTAGTTTAGTTAAATTTTCATCAGATATACACTTGTAACCATATTTAAGTTGTAAGTTTGGTATAATAGAGCAAAGATTTGCATTACCGCATCTTTCACCATATCCATTAATGGTGCCTTGGACATGAGTTGCACCACCTCTAACTGCCATAACACTATTTGCAACAGCCATTTCACAATCATTATGTGCATGTATTCCAAAATTATAATTACCAAGAGTTTTTTTAACCACTGCAACTATTTCAGATACTTTATCAGGCATAGTGCCACCATTAGTCTCACAAAGTATCACACAATCTGCACCTGCTTCGCAAGCAGTAAGTAAAGTTTTTAGTGCATATTCAGGATTAGCATTATATCCATCAAAAAAATGCTCTGCATCATAATAAACTTTATTAACTTTACCCTTTAAATAACGAATAGTATCGTGTATTATTTCAAGATTTTCATCAAGTGATATTTTTAAAGCATCTAATACATGCAAATCCCATGTTTTACCAAAAATAGTAATATTTGGAACATTTGCATCAAGAAGTGATTGTATTATTTCATCATCTTCACATGTTTTTTTAGCACGCCTTGTTGAACCAAAAGCTGATATTTTATTTATATCAATATTTTTATTTGTTTTTAAAGCATTAAAAAAATCCATATCTCTTGGATTTGAACCGGGCCAACCACCTTCAATACAATCTATACCAAATTCAATAAGGCGTTCTGCTATTCTCAGCTTATCAATAACTGTAAAATTAACATCTTCTGACTGAGTTCCATCTCTTAATGTAGTATCATATAAAAATATTTTATTATTACTACTGTCCATCTTTTTTCTCAGTTATAAATGCACTATGGAGAACACGAACGGCAAGCTCTGTAAATTTTTCTTCAATAATACATGAAACTTTTATTTCACTTGTTGAAATCATTTTAATATTAATTTGATTATCAGATAATACTTTAAACATAGTAGCAGCAACACCAGAATGGCTTTTCATACCAATACCTACAATAGATACTTTTGAAATATTCTCATCTGATAATATTTCTGTAATATCAGCATCTTTTCCTAATTTTTCACATGCTGCTTTTGCTTTTATAAGGTCAGTTTTTGGAACTGTAAAAGATATATCTGTCTTTCCATCTTCTTTTGCAACATTTTGGATAATCATATCCACATTAATATTTGCTTCTGCTAATCCTATAAATATTTTAGCCGCTACACCCGGCTCATCTTTTACACCTAAAAGTGTTATTTTTGCTTGATTTTTATCACTAGTAACGCCAGAAACAACGATACGCTCCATATTTTTATCCTCCTTTGATGTTACGAGAGTGCCGGGTTTATCTTCTAATGAAGAAAGCACCATAATATCTACATTATAATTCATTCCAAGTTCAACACTTCTTGATTGCAGAACTTTTGCCCCAAGAGATGCTAGTTCAAGCATTTCCTCATGAGATATAGTATCTAATTTTTTAGCATTTTTCACAATTCTAGGGTCTGCTGTATATACACCATCAACATCTGTATATATCTCACATACATCAGCTTTTACAGCAGCAGCTATTGCAACAGCAGTAGTATCAGAACCACCTCTGCCTAATGTTGTAATATCGCCACTTTCCACATTATAACCTTGAAAACCTGCAACAACAACAATTTTGCCTTCATCAATTGCTTTTTTTATTCTATCACCTTTAATATTAAGAATACGAGCTTTTGAATGAGCATCATTAGTTTCCATACCAATTTGAAGACCTGTTAAAGATATGGCATCATAACCATCAACCAAAAGTGCCTGAGTAACAAGTGGTATACATGCAGTTTCACCTGTTGAAACAAGTTGGTCATATTCCCTTAATGAGTAATCAGGTGTAATTTCTTTTAAAAGTCCAATAAGTCTATCTGTTTCACCAGACATTGCAGAGACAGCAACTATAACATCGTGACCTTCGTCTTTTTTCTTTTCAACAATTTTTGCAACATTGCGAATACGCTCTATACTGCCAACGCTAGTGCCGCCAAATTTCATAACAACAAGACTCACAAATTCCTCCAAATATATTTTAATTTTTTATAAATAACTCTGCTATTTTATAACCATCTTTTAAATCAAAAGATGGCGATTTTAAATGTTCACTATACTTCATATTTGCATCAGGTTGAATATCTGAACCAAAAATAATTGCAGGTATTTTTTCTGATGAATGTGTTTTCAATTCAATAGGCGTTGCATGGTCTGGTGTTATCAATAACCTGTAATCATCATATTGTTTTAATCCATCTAAAATTATAGGCATCATACAACTATCTATTAATTGAATAGCTTTAAGTTTTTCTTCAATACTTCCTAAATGTCCAGCTTCATCAGGTGCTTCAATATGAATAAATACATAATCATACTCTTTTAAAGCATTAACAGCATATTCTGCCTTTCCTTTAAAATTAGTATCGGTAAAACCAGTTATATTAGGGACCTTTATAATATCCATATTTGCACAAACACCAATACCTCTAATCAAATCCACTGCAGATATTACTGCACCTTTTAGCTTATATTCATCAATAAAAGCTGGAAGAGCAGGTTTTCTCCCTTGACCCCATAGCCATATATTTGTTGCTTTACCAGTATCTATACTACCATTAAACACTTTTTTCTTTGCTCTTTCCATTATCTCAATTAATTTTGAAGAACCATCACCTTTTGGCATATAATTTGTAATATTTTTATCACTTATATCATGAGGTGGCGTAGTAGATAATTCCATATCTACATTACGAATTACCATTAAATTTCTATAACCTACACCTTTATAAAACTCTATTCCTTCCCCTTGAAATTCTTCATTTAAAGCAGTTATTATATTTTCAACATATCTTTCATCTATATGATGAGCAGTAAAACTTTCCATAATATCATCAGTAATAGTTACTGTATTACACCTGAAAGCCATATCATTTTCACCAAGTTCTATGCCTATACTGCATGCTTCAAGAGGACTTCTTCCAGTATAATAATTTTTAGGATTATATCCAAATATACTAAGGTTGCATATATCACTACCCGGAGCCATTCCATCAGGGGTTGTCTGAATATAGCCACATATACCTTGTTCTGCTGTTTTATGTATATATGGAATATTTGCATATTCTATAATAGTTTTATTATCCAGTTCTTTCAAAGGTCTATCTGCAAGACCATCACAAAGTAAAACAATATATTTCATTAATTAATTACCTTCCACTCTAATGATAACTGTTTTTTCTTTAACAAATGATTTAGCATCTATTTCTTTGACAGCATTAATGATACTACTACCTATAACTTCATGAGTCATAAAAACAAGAGGCACACAACCTTTATTACAATCTACACCTGATTCTCGTTGAAGTGCAGATGATACACTTATTCCATTATTAGCAAGAATAAGCCCTACTTGTGCTAATACTCCCGGAGTATCCTCTACCATAAGTCTCATATAAAAAGATGAATAAATATCTTTTATATCTACAATATTAATATTTTCTTCTTTTTCAACATATCCTAAAACAGGAACTCTAACACTTATACCTTGAATAATATTTCTTGCAATATTTATAATATCGCCAGCAACAGCAGCACCTGTTGCCTGACTGCCTGCACCTCTACCATAGTGTAGAGTTTCGCCTGTTTTATCTGATTTTATATATACAGCATTAAATACACCATTAATTTGAGCAAGAGTATTTGTTATAGGTATCATTGTTGGATGCACTCTAACCTCTACATTATTATCATGCCTTTTTGCAATAGCTAAAAGTTTAATAACACAACCAAACTCTTTTGCAATTGCAATATCAATAGGTTTAATATTTGATATACCTTCTACAAATATTTTATCCATTGGCACAACAGTAGAAAATGCAATAGAAGAAAGTATAGATAATTTATGGGCGGAATCTATCCCCTCTATGTCAAAAGTTGGGTCAGCTTCAGCATAACCATGTTTTTGTGCATCTTTTAATACTTCACTAAACTCTTTGCCCTCTTCTGTCATCCTTGTTAAAATATAATTAGCTGTTCCATTAATAATACTATAAATTTCATTAATATTATTAACAGATAAATCTTCTTTCATAACTCTTATAATAGGAATACCACCGCCAACTGATGCTTCAAAACCTATATCTACACCATTTTCGTAAGCTAGTGGAAATATTTCACTACCATAAGTTGCAAGTAAAGCCTTATTTGCTGTTACAATATGTTTTTTATTTTTTAAAGCTGCTTTTACAAAATCTTTTGCAAAAGTATATCCACCTACAAGTTCTACAATAATGTGAATATCTTTATTATTAATAAGTTCCATTGCATCTTTTGTTAAAATATCTATTTTTGATAAATAATTATCATGTATTTTATCAATATAAATATCAGCAATTCCTTTAACAATAATATCTATACCTGTTTTACGCTTAATGGTTTCAAAATTATCTATTAAAGCGGCAACAGTCCCTTTCCCTACAACTCCATAACCAATTATTCCAACATTTACCACTTTATTCATCGTAACTCCTATAATATCTAATTTAAGTTGCTATGTTATATAAATTCTTTTGTATAGTCAATATTTTTCATTAAAATCATAACGAAAAACTTATGCCAAAATTTAATATATTATATAATAAATTTGACTTATATTTATAATTTATGTTATATTTTAACACAATAAAAAAATGTTGAGAGAGATAATGTTTAAAAAGTTTTTAAAAGCATTTATTGAATTTTGGAATTATCATGTAGAAGATAATACAACAACATTAGATATTTTAAAAGAAGGTAATCAACAATTTACTTCATATATACTCCATTCTGCCCCTGTCAGTAATATAGACAGAGTGCGACAAATGGCAACACATGGACAAAACCCTCAGGCTGTAATTGTAACATGTTCTGATGCAAGAATATCACCAGAAAGAATATTTAATGCAGAAATGGGCGATTTTTTTATTATTCGCACAGCAGGTCATGTAGTAGGTGCTCTTGAAATGGGTAGTATAGAATATGCAGTTACTCACAGCAGTGTAGATATTATTATTGTTATGGGGCATGAAAATTGTGGTGCAATAAAAAGTTGCATAGAGGACCATAAAGGAACTGAATTAGGATATATTAAAGATATTCTTCATGAAGTGCAACCATCAATAGATAAGGCAGCAAAAGAAACAAATAATAATTTTGATTTATTAGAGCGTGCAGAAGAATTAAATGTATATCATACTGTGAATAAAATTAAAAGTAGCACAATTTTAAAACCATATATAGAATCAGGCAAAATAATTATAGTTGGTGCAAAATACGGAATTGCTACTGGTAAAGTTACTTTTTTTGATGATACAATTACATGCCCTATAAATTATAATAAAACAACTTAAAGCTCAATAACAGTAACAGCATTACCACCTTCATTATTTTCAGCTAAATTATATTTTACTATTTTTGGATGCACTCTTAAATATTCATGGACTGCTTTTCTTAGCTGCCCAGAGCCTCTACCATGCACAATATATGCTTTATCATAGTTTGTAAGAAGTAAATCATCTATAAATTTTTCAAGTAAATCAATAGATTCTTCAACACGCTTTCCCACAAGCACAATTTCCCGTTTAGAAGAACTTTTACTTGTATTATTTGATATTTTAATAGACTTTTGTTTTACTTGCTCCACCCTATGCCCAACAATATCATTTTTCTTCATTTTCATTTTTATACCATTTAAATCAACAGTAACATTCAAGCCTGAAATTTCTAAAACTTTTACTTGGCTTTTATACTTATCAAGAAAAATAATATCGCCTACCTTAATATCTTTAATAGTAATTTGTTGTGCTTTTATATTTTCTAGTTTAGATGATGTATTTTTAATAACATTATCTATTTCTTCATTTGTTAATTTTTCTTTTTTATTAGCAAGGCGTTTATATTTTTGTAAAACAGCATAAGTTTCTTCTAATAATTCTATTTCTTTGGAGTTAAGTTTTTTTTGTAATTCTTGATTTGCAATGTTAAAAACTTCCTCTTTTTCCTGTAATTCCTTTTCCTTTGCAAAAAGTATTTTTTTTGTATGCTCTGCTTCTGCTCTCATTCTATTTAGTTCTTCTACCTGCACTTCAATAGATGATTTATACTGCATTAATTCTTCTTCTGCATCTTTTATGATTTCTTTATTAAATCCAAGCCTTTCTGCAATCATTATTGGGTCAGATTTACCCATAACATCTTTTATAAGTTTATATCGTGGACTTAAATTATCATAATCAAAATCAACTGAATAAAAATATGAATTATCACTATTAAGTGCATAATTTTTTACTTCTGTAAAATGAGTAGTAAGAATAACAGTAACACTTTTTTTTCTTAAATATTTAAGAATAGCAACTGCAAGCGAAGCACCTTCCCTTGGTTCTGTTCCTGTTCCTAATTCATCAAATAAAACTAATGTTTTATTATCAGCCTTTTCTACTATATTATTAATATTTATCATGTGTGATGAAAAAGTGCTTAAATCCATAATGATAGATTGATTATCACCAATATCTGCCAAAATGCTATCAAATGCCATAAATTTAAAATATTTACCAAAAACTGGAAGCCCACAATATGATATTAAGTGATTTAAACCAATAGATTTTAAAGCAGCTGTTTTACCACCAGTATTAGGACCAGTAATAATAATATGATTACCTTGATTATCTATTGAAAAATCAATAGGTATAGAATTATTACCCTTTCTTAAATATAAAAGTGGATGATGGATTTGTGAAAACATCATACTATTTCCAAGCTCGCCAAATGTATGAACTTTATCAGAATAAAACTGACCTATTTCTAATATCATTATTAAATATGAATAATTTTTTACAGTTTTATTTAAATCTACTAATGACGATTTAACAGCAGTAATCAATAAATAAATAATTTTTGCTATCTCTTCAGATTCTTCAATAATAAGTTCCTGCATATTATTATTTTCAGAAACACATGATGCTGGTTCAATATATAATGTCTGACCGCTAGAAGATTTATCTTGAATAATACCTTGAATATATTGGCTAAAATTTGTTTTACAAGGTATAGTATATCTTCCATTTCGTAAAACTATTACTTTATCTTGTATAAACTTATCTGCATTAGAAGAATTAAAAATATTAGAAAGAAGTTTGTGAATATTATTTTTAAACTGATTTAATGAATATCTTATTTCTTGTAATTTTGGTGTGGCATCATCTTTTACAACACCTTTATCATTTATAGAATGACTTATTAAATCTATTAAATATTGATATAATAAAAAATCTTCACTATAATTTAATAAATAATTATATTTCTTATCTTCTAATGATTTTTTAATTAACGATAATTTTATAAGAAAATTTTTTATTATTACAAAATCCATTGGGTCAAAAGATTTTGTTTTATCTGTCAGAGAATAAAATAGGTGGAAAAATTCATTATCATCTTCAATAAATGAAGAACATTCCTTATACTCCACCGCCTGTTTTATTTCATTTTGCCTTTTATATATACTTTCAATATTATTAAGTATATCAATAACTTTAAAGGATGACTTTGAAAATGATGAAACAAAATTATCTATTAAAATTTGTTTAAAAGATTCAAACTCTAATGTGTTAATATCAAACTTCATTTCAACCTTTTATTATTTAAATGGGTTAAACCTATCTATATTAGAAACTGCATTAAGCCTATCATAGCAGTATGGCAATACTTTCATTACAGTCTTTGCACTTTGTGAGCCTTTTATATCCTGCACAAATTTAACAGTATTTGGTATCACAGAAACAATTATCCAAAGTAAAACACTAGCAATAAACGCACCTTTTAATATACCAAATAAAAATCCAAATATTTTATTTACCCATCCTAAATGGATTATCTGTAATGTTCTATGGATTAAATTACCTAATATTATTACAATTGTATATATTATTAAAAATCCTAAAATATATGCAGCAATAGAAGCACCTTGTTTTCCAAGTCCTAATGCCTGCATTATTTTAAAAAGTGGTTCATACAGCATATAAGAACACAGGACAGCAAGAATTATACCTAATATACTTATAGCCTCAGTAATAAAGCCATTAATAGTCCCTTTAAAAGCAAAAACAAGTATAAATACTATAATTACAATATCTACAACACCCATAATTATAAAATACCTTTTATTAATTCACTTACTCTTTTACCTTCTGCGGAAGAACCAACTTTTGCCATTACATTTTTCATAACAGCACCAAAATTTTTCTTCATATTATCATCAAGTGATGCAATAACATCCTTAATAACCGTTTTAATAGCTTCATCATCTAATTGAGCAGGCAAATATTTTTCTAAAACTTTAATTTCAGCAAGTTCTTTATCTGCTAAATCCTGTCTATTATTTTTTATATATATTTCAGCAGAATCTTTGCGTTTTTTTATACTTGATGCAACAACTTTAATAATACCATCATCATCAAGTTCTTTAATAGCAACAATTTCAGCATTTTTTACATCTGATTTTAACATTCTGACTGCATTTAATGCAACATTATCTTTTTCTTTCATGTAGTGTTTAATGTCTTCTAAAATTTGCTCTTTTAATGTCATATTTATCTCCATTTATTATTTATTTGTATGGTATAGGGTCTTTTATACCTGCAAGTTCAAAACCTTTTAATCTTAACTTACAGCTTTCACATACCCCACATGCTTTATCTTCACTTTGATAACAACTCCATGTAAGATGAAGTGGAGCATTAAGTTCTATACCTTTTTTAACAATATTTTTTTTAGTTAAATGTATTACAGGTGTTATTATCTGCACATTATTTTTTGGTGCAAGTGCAACAGAAAGTAAATCATTAAATTTTTCATAAAATATTTCTCTGCAATCTGGATAACCACTTGAATCTTCTTCAACAGCACCTATATATATTTTTTTAGCACCAATTACTTCTGCCCAACTTACAGCTATTGATATCATATTAGCATTTCTAAACGGAACATAAGTAGATGGAAGATTGCCATTAAATGATGGAATAGTATCTTCTTCCACCTGCATAGTCATATCAGTTAGTGATGAACCACCTATTTTTTTTAAATAGTCAATATCTACTGTCATTTTATTTTTTATATTATAATATTCAGCAATATCATAAAAGGCTTTATCTTCTCTTTTTTGAGTTCTCTGTCCATAATTTATATGTAAAAGAGAAACTTCATATCCACTGTTTATAGCACATGCAATAGTTACACAGCTATCAAGCCCACCACTTGCTAAAACAATAGCTTTATCCATTTGAACCTCATTTAATAAATTATAGATAAGACTTATATAATAAAATAAAGAAAAAATAAAGATGAAATTTTGTAAAAAGTTCACATAAATTTATAATCATAAAAATAGCTCTATGTAATAATATATTACACAGAGCCTTAATATAGCATATAATTTATTTGTATTTTCTTTTGGGTAGCTATTACTACTATACATAATAAATTACTAAACCCACTATTATTTTTATCATCTATATATTATTAATTTCCTTTATCAATATAGCAAACATTTCTTTTTGATGTTTTTGTGCTTGCACTTCTTTCCAATGTTCTTTTTCTGATATATTTGCCATAATTTTTAATTTTGGGTTTTGGGTAATTATTTCTTCATTTTTATATTCTTTAACTTTTGCATCTGGATTTAAATTTGAAAATCTTGAATTACCTGATGTTGTAACTAGGGCAAGGTTACCAAAACAATGTAAATATTCATTATCCCATCCATCAGTATGTGCTGGTGTTTGTGGTTGAAAATGCTCAATAGAAGTTCTATATTTTATTTTCCAATCCTTATATTGTTTTATTATTATATCTTTATATCCATCTCGCCACAGTATATAATCAAGATATGTAAAAACTATTCTCTGAATATTATAGTATGATGTTTTGTTTAAATCATTTTCTGTAATATCTCTATTTTCACATTCATAAAATGATTTTATTTTATTTATGCAATGCTTTTCTAATAAATTAGTTACACTTATTAAGCTATTATCACCACCATCTAATAAATGTTTTAATAGCAAAGTAATCCACTGCATATTTCGTGGAGATGTATAAGTTATCCTTAAAATAGATTGTAATGCAAGTAAGCGGTCTTGTGTATAGCATTCATTCTCTTCTTCTTTTGAATATGTATTTACATAATACTCATTATCACTATCTGATTTATTATATTTTTTAAGTGATAATTTTAAATTATCATCTTCATCTTGATAATCACCTTTTACAATATATTTATCAAATAAATATCTACATTGTAACATCTTATAAACAAATGTTTTCACACTTTCTTCATCTTGCCAATGTTTTTCTAAATTATTTAATAACTTTTTATCGTCATATACTACTTCATTATTATCATTTAATACAGCATTTACATATAATAGAAAATATGGAAATGGTATAATAGATTTAAAACGATAATTATCTTCATCATCTTTCTCTTCTGGTTTTATATCAGATGTATCTTCTTTTATATTATTTATTATATCTTTTAAAGGTGATGTATTTGTGATGTGTTCCAATGTAATATTATTAAATAAATCGTATGATAAATTAAAATTATCACTACTAGAATTAAATATTTTACTTCTAATATCTGTTTTAAAATTCATTTGAACATAACTATCCATATTAGCACAAGCGTCCCATATTGTAGAGATTATGCTTTTATCTTTATCATTTTTCATTGCAGAAATAAAATTTGCTTTTGCTATATGGTGCAATTCTAACTGTTCGCCCCGTGTATTCATTATTTCAAAATAATGGTTTAAATCTATCTTTTCTGGAACCTGCACTCTAATAAGATAAGTATTTTTTAAATTTGATATTATCTTATCTTTATTATTATGCTCTAATATATAATCTTTTATATAATTATATCCTTTACTTAATTCTTTAATATTGCACTCTTCTTTATCTTCTAAATCTTTTAATGCTTCATCATAATTTTTTCTTGCTTCAAATGATAATAACTCTTTATTATATTGTATGTTTGCTTCATTTCCGTTATCATTTAAGTATATTGATAATAAAAATAATGTAGTTAATCGTTGTTGGCCATCTATTACTGCATATTTACCATCATCATTTTTATCTACAATTAATGTCCCTAGATAATAAGTTTCTGTTGCATTTATATTAGAAATATCTTCAAGTAATTGCTCTATTTCTTTATCTGTCCACGCATACTTTCTTTGATAAATTGGGATAATATATTTATCATCATTATTAAATATATCATTAATATTTATTTCTTTAATTAGTTCACTCATCATTTCACCTACTAAATTATTTTGATTTACATTTTATCCCTATTGCTTCATATTGTGCTTCATATTCTTCAATAGTTTTCACATTTATATTTAATATTTCATCAGGGGATAGCATCTCACTCATCTTTATAAATAATCTATCATTATCTTTTAACTCATTGTGATTATGCTTATCTTTTGCATATTTATTTACACTTTCCCTATATACAGCATGTAAAACTAATCTTAATGAATAGCACCATTTATATATAGTTTTAATATGCACTTTTTCTAATGATTTAATATTAAATCTATCTATAAAAAATAATAAGGCACAAGTATACAGTCTTCTTATGTATATATTTCCTGTTTTATAATTTGGTACTTCGTCAATATTTTTATGACATTCATTTATAATTTTTTCTACTTCTTGTAATAAATAGTAATAATGCAAACCATATTTGAAAAATTTTTCACCAGCAATAAATGGTTGTGTTAATTGATAATTTTCACAACCTTTATGAAATAAAGCAAAATTATATTTATTAATATTGTTAGATATTCCTTTAAATACATCTATCTTTGTCTTATCATAATATAAACCATTTCTTCCCTTATACCACTGAGTTAATGGATATAAATAATCTGCAAAAAGGTCTTTAAGCTCATCAGCATCTATACTTTCCCATTGATTTATAAGCTCTTCTTTCTCGTATTTACTAATATTTGTATATTCCATTTCTCTTAAATGATATGCTTTTAATAAATCATGTGGAGCTAATTCTTTACCTCTTGTATTTTGAGAATCAAAAAATTGAAATGCCTCTTCTTGTTTTTCTGTTATAATCACAACTAATGTGCAATGATCAAGCATATAGTCTTTATATTTACATCTTTCATCTTTATTAAGCTTATTATTAACCAACTCTAATAATATATGATAGTTTTCTTTGATTTTGTTATTAGATAGATAATTTATTTCTCCATCAAGTAACAAATTTATTTTCTCATCTAAAATATATAATAATAAAGATAGAGTTATAAGCCTTTGTTGACCATCTACAATATTATACCTATCTTTATTATTCTTATCTTTATCTTTATGCAGAATTATTGTTCCAAGTCTATATTCTTCTAATTGTTCTTCAAAAGCAACCTTAATATCATTAAACATCATATAAACAGATTGTTTATTCCACACATACGGTCGTTGATAATCAGGGATTGCAAGATTAAATTCTTCTTTACTTAATAAATTCTTTATTAATTGTGGAGTTTTTCCTACGATTTCCATTCTTTTTCCCCTGTTTGTTTATTTATCCATAATCTTTTTTCTTGTGTATACTCATAACCACAGCAGTTTCTTTTGTAAGTAATCACATATTCTTCTATAAGATATGGAATTCTTTCTCTTGTTCCATTATATCGTTCTTCTACTTCTATATGATTATATTCGCGAATTTTTTCATAATGAATAGCTTCATCCTTATAATGTTTTCTTCCACAATGCGAACAAGTTATAGATGCTTCATATCGTATTGCACTTAATTCTCGTGCTCTTTGTTCCTTTACTTTTTTTATTTTTGCTATTTTTTCTTCTTCTTTCTCTATATATTCATCATATCGTTTTCTATACTTCTCTTTTCTAGTAGTGAACAAAAATTTAACTTTTAATACTTCTATAACACCTATAATAAAAATTATAAGATATAAAGAAGCTAATACATATAATATAAGTTTCATATATATAAAAGGATTATCATAAATTATTGCACATATAAATGTTACAACAATTATGATTGGTAATAATATAAGTAATATTAATTTCCTAATATCCTTGAACAAATAATATACATTCATCTTGGTTCTGTAATTTGCATTATCATTTCCTATAATATCCTTTATAAAACTATCTTCATTATTATAGCTCCAAAAATCGGTGACTTCTTTTTCACTAAGACCCAATCTAGCCAAGTAAAATAAGAATATATATGAATCGTATAATTCAAATCTAGATGACACATTTCTCCACATATCCTTAATGTGTTTTAATGACTTATTTAACATTACTAATAACACAGGAAGGAAAAAAGAATATACAAGAATATAATCATTTTGGCATATAATTCCTAATACAAATACAATAAATGTTCCAACAAATCCAATATTAAGCATACATTCACTTGAAAAACCTTCACTATCTACGCTCATTTTTTTTAATATCTCCTTTTATATAATTTTTACAGATTTTAATCGTTTTTAATAAACACCAATACATTTTATAATATTTACAAATAAATATTGTCGCTTAAAATAACTGTAAACAAAATATAATACTTTATAAATAATTGAATTAAGCAATAAAAATAAGGATCATTAAAATTTAAGTAGAATTATAAAATAAATAAGAAGATAAAAAGAAATAATACAAAAATAATGTATTATAAAATGAAAATAAATGAATAAAGGGATGAGTTAAAAACTTACAAAGGCAATTCCTCCCCTCCCCCTATCAAAACCAAATTTATTTAATATTAACAAAAACTTACACCACCTTTAATAAATAGCTATATATAAAAATATAGCATTATACTTAAATAATATATATTAAAAACAAATTTTGTCAATACTGCACTCTCACAAAATCACTACAAACTATAAAGCATGCTAAATAAACAAAATAGTAAATTTATCAATATGAACTATATAAGATTATATAAATATTAATTTCCATCATTAATTTCATTTAACATATTCAAAAATTCTACATGCAATAAGCCATTTGATGCAATAAGGCTATCACTATCCATATCATGATACCTGCCATCAAGTGTGGTTACTATGCCACCAGCTTCTCTTACAATAATAATGCCACCAGCCATATCCCACGGTTGCAATCTTGTTTCATAGTAAAGGTCATATATACCACGAGCTGTATAACATAAATCAAGAGATGCAGCCCCTGCTCTTCTTATACCTTGTGTATAATTTAAAACATTCTCTAAAACTGTCATTAAATACGGCAGGTTATCTTTTTTATATGGAAAGCCTGTTGCTACTAATGAATTAATTAACGATACATTTTCAGATACTTTTATATGTGTTCCATTACAAAATGCACCTTTGCCAGTTTCTGCTGAATAAAGTTCATTAAGCACAGGATTATATACTACCCCATATTTTGTTTCAGTATCAGTTATCACACCAACAGACACTGCCACAAAAGGAACACCATGTACAAAATTTGTTGTGCCATCAATAGGGTCAATAAAAATAACATTTTCAGTAGGATAACTACTTTCAGAGTGTGTTTCTTCTCCAACAATAGTAAATGATGGGAAAAGTTTTTGTAGTTTTTCTTTTAAAAAATTTTCAGTTCTTACATCATATTCTGTAACTAAATCAACTTCCCCTTTATGTTTAATAGTTTTACTAGAATAAAAACCATTACTAACTATATTTCCAGCTTCTAAAACAATATCAGATATTTGTTTCAGCATAATAAACTCCTTGATTATTTAAAAAAATTATATAAAATACTATATTATGATAAACTATAATTATAAAGATATCAATACAATTAATTTTAATGTTTCCATTGATGAATGTTTTAGTGAGCTTTGCCCTCATCCAAAATTTAAAGACTGCACATTTGATAATTATCATGATGATAAATCATATCCATCACAAGCATCATTAAAAGAATTATTACGAAATATTTCAAATAAAGAAAAATCTAAACAAAAACGCTTATTTTTTTCAAAAAAACAAAAAATTAATAAAATAGCAAAAAATATATATATTGATGGCACATACGGTATAGGTAAAACACATCTACTTTCTGCATGTTTTCATAACTTTCAAGGCAATAAAGCATTTATGAGTTTTTTAGAATTAACTTATTTTATGAATTTTTCAGGACTTGAAAAAACAATAGAATATTTTAAACCTATTGATTTATTATTAATTGATGAATTTGATTTAGATGACCCTGCTACTACTCGTATGGCTGCACGGTTTATTGATAGTATTAATAATAATACAACTATTATTACCACATCAAATAGGCTTCCAAAAGAACTTGGTGGTGGTAAATTTGATACCACACAATTTGCAAGGGAACTTGGCATTATTTCAAATACTTTTGATACTATTACAGTAGAAGGTAAAAGTTTTAGAATAAATCTTGCAGCATGGCAGGCTGTATTTTCTAATAAATCATTTAATGAAGTATTAAATGATTATGAACCAAAAAAAGATAAAGTGCTGGTTAGTTTTAATGAATTAATGCAAAAATTACAAGATAATCACCCATTTAAATTTTTTGTAATACCTAAAACATTTGATGCTATATTTGTAAATAATTTTCAACCATTTACAAACTTAAATGATGCTTTAAGATTTACAATATTTATTGACCACTGTTATTATCACGATACAAAACTTTTTTTTAATAGCCAAATAAAAGATAGTATTTTCCCAAAAGAACTTATGGAAACATCTTTTGAAAGACAATTTTTAAGATGTAATTCAAGGCTAGATGAATTAGGCTTATTTTTTAAGAATTAGTTTAAAATATTACAAATCACAACTATTGACATTATATAGTTGTGATTCTGTATAAAATTTTACTTATATTTATCTTTAATTATATAATTAAATACTTCATTAAAGTTTTGTTGTGTTTTTTCACAAACATTTTCTTTATTTTTTAATATTTTATATTTAAATGATTTGGCTATTAATCCTTTATATTCATCATCTTTATTAGGTTTATGTTCGTCATCACTATCAAATAAATCTTCAATAGTTTTAAATTCAGGTTTAATATCGCTTAATTTTATAATATTAATATTATCTTTATCACATTGATTTTTAAAGGTATTACCACTACTATCACCATCTATGAGTATAATAACAGGTTGTGGAAATTTTGATAATATTTTTATTTTATTATCCATATCATCAAGATTCTTACCTAATCCATTGAAAGGCAAAAATATAATATTTATATTTTCTTGTAATATTTTAAAAGCAGTTAAGTAATGATAATCAGAAATACCTTCTACAAATATAATTTTATTATTAGGATTAGTAATTATATCTCTGTGTAATATACCAAAACTTTTGATTATTTCACTTAAAGTATCTACTTCATTATCATTTCCAACAGAAAAATCATTTTGTATTTCAACTCCTATATCATCTTTTTTAGCTTTAATAATTCTAATTTCTTCTAGATAATCAATATCTAGAAAAGAAGGATTATGAGTGGTTGTAATAAATGTTATTCCATTATCTATTGCAAAATTTTTAATAAATTTCCTTAAATCTTTTCTACCGGGTATAGATAAACGAATATCTGGTTCATCTATTAAAACAATATCACCAGCTGATATATTACTATTATATAAACAATTAAAGAAAAAATTAAAAAACCAACGGAAACCTTTAGATTGTTTTTCGATGTATCTTACATTATCATTATATCTTATATCTAAAATTATTTTAGTTTCTTCTAATATAATTTGAAATTCATATTTTTGTTTATCATCATTTTTTTTAAAAAATAAATCATTAAATCTAGTATTGATTATTTCTGTTATTTTTTTATTAATATCATCTGCCTTCTCACGTCTTTTTGCTTGATTTATATTTGCAATGTTATAAGTGTTTAAAATTTCATATACATCAATTCCAATAGATTTAAATAATGCATTAAAAAATTTTGAGTTTTTAATATTTGAAGGTGTAGTTACTAAATCTTGTTGTTCTATGTTAGTTTCTTCATAAAAAATTATTTTTGGAATAGCATTTATACCATAGTCTTTTTTTATCATATCTTCCGTGGTTACTTTTATCTTTTTTCTCTTGACTTGTTCATTAATATCAATACAATCATATTTTTTAAACTCATTATATGGATAATATGGTTTATTATATTCAAATATGTTGCTTTCAATTTTTTTGAGTTTATAATATAAATCTCTTAATTCAATACGATTTTCTTCGTTTTTTAATTTTTTAATTTTATCAAATGATTGTTTATATTCATTGTATCCATGAATATCAGGATAATCCCAATAGTAGTTGTCCTTTGTATTATCAAGCCATTTAAAATAATTATCAAGCCATTCTATAACATCTTTTATTGAATACTTAAACACTTTTTCATCATATTCTTCTTGTTTTTCAAAATGATTCTTAATTTGTAGACTACCATCTTTATCTAAAATATATTGTATATTACATTTTTCTTGATTATTTTTTATATCTTTATATATAAATTTTATTAAAGGGATTGTTTCTTCATAATTCATAAAATCAGGTTTTATATCATTATAATTTTTATTAACATCTTTTTCAGATGATATAATATCATTCAGAAGGGATAATATATTTGACTTACCTATATTATTTTCACCAATTATAATTATTAAATCCCCCCCCCGTTTTCAATATCTGAATTTAAATAAAAATTTTCAAATTTATCCTTATCTTTTGTTATACCAATATTTTTATAATTTTGTATTTGTATGAGTCTTGATACCATAGAATCTTTCCTTTTACTATAATAATAGTTTTATAATTATAGCATATATCCTATATAACTATACATTAGAATATATGCTACCAATATTAGATTGTTATAAAACTACTTTTACTTCTTTTCCCAAAAACGCATTGTGCCATTTTCTGCTAAACTTATGTGCATATCATAACATTCTCTTAACATTTGAGGTTCATGATGGTTGCCTGTTGCTTTAATAGCTCTTTCTAAATAATCTTTTAAGTAATCTTTATATGCAGGATGTGCACATTTTTCTATCATTACTTTTGCTCTGTCTTTTGGGTCAAGTCCACGAAGGTCTGCAAGCCCTTGTTCTGTAACAATTACATCTAAATCATGTTCTGTATGGTCAACATGAGGGACTTTTGGAACAATTGCAGAGATACCAAATTCATCAGTTTTACTTGGTCTGCATGATGGAGTGTGCATAATAGAAACATAAGCAGCACGAGCAAAATCACCAGAACCACCAATACCATTTAGCATTCTTGTGCCACCAACAAGTGTTGAGTTTGCATGACCATAAAAATCTACTTCAACTGGTGTATTCATAGAAATAACACCCAAACGACGGACAACTTCTGGGTTATTAGAAATCTGCATTGGTCTTAAAAGAACTTTTTCGCGATAAACATCATAGTTTTTCCACCAGTGTTCAAAACCTTCATTTGATAAAGAAACAGATGTAGCATTAATAAATTTACATTTACCAGAATCTAAAAATGGTAAAAATCCATCTTGTAAAACTTCACTATACACTGTTAAATTTTCAAATGGAGAATCAGTTAAACCAAGCACAACAGCATTTGCAATAGAACCAACACCTGATTGTAATGGAAGAAGATTTTTAGGCATACGACCAGCTTTTACTTCTGTTTGGAAAAAATCTATAATATGTTGAGCAATAGTTTCTGAAACTTCATCACTTCCTCTTACTGCTCTACCATTATCAGGTTTAGTTGATTCTATAATACCAACAATTTTACTTTTATCTGTTGGAACAAATGGTGTTCCTATTCTTTGGCGAACATCTGTTATAGGTATAATTTTTTTATAAGGTGGTATATCACTTACAAAAATATCGTGCATACCTTCAAAAGAAGGATTGTGAGTATTTATTTCAACAATAATTTTATCTGCCATAGTAATAAATTCAGGTGCAGCACCAACTGAACCTGCTAATATAATATTGCCATTTTCATCAATAGCAGAAGCTTCAATAATTGCTATATCTAAGCCACCACCACTATCTTTTGTATAATAGCCATATAAGAAGTCCTGTGAAAACATAGATAAATGTTTATCACCCATTTTTATTGAACCATCATTTATTTTTTTATTTAAAACTTTTGCTGTTTGGTATGGCCAACGCATATTAGTTAACTCTAATTCTGCCCATCTGTCCTCTATTTCTGCACCAATAGATGCACCAACAAAAAGATTAAAACGCCATTTCCCTTTTAAATTATTTTTTTCTACATAATCCGCAATAACTATTGGCATTACTTTTGGATAACCTACTGGTGTAAATCCTGAAAAACCAACATTTAACATCCTTTTTTCTGTTTCTTTAAATAAAGGAATTAGTTTTTCTGGTGTAGTGATTTTTGAAAGCAGGCTTTTATCCCGTATTCTGTTTTCTAATGTAGACATAATTTGTCCTCCTTTTTTATTATAAAACTATCCTTTGTAATTTACTGGTATATAGTTACAAAATGGTTCTTCTGCAAGATATGAATTAGTAACTGCATAAGCTCTTGCACGACAACCACCACATACTTTTAAATATTTACATACACCACATTTACCTTCATAGCGTCTAAAATCTCTTAAATCCTCAAAAAGTGGAGAAGTTTCCCATATTTCTTTTAATGATTTATCAAATACATTACCTGCTGATTCTGGAAAATATGAACAAGGAAGCACATTACCTTCGGAATTAACAAAACAAATTGTTTGCCCAGCTATACAACCTTTTCCACCACCTGTTGAAAAGGTAAGAGAGCGTCGTTCTGTTCCTTTTCCTTCTTCTTTACTTTTTTCATGCCATATTCTATAATACTGTGGAGCACAAGTTGGGCGGACAAGAATTTCATCTTCCTGTCTTTCCATATTATAGTGCCATTCTAATATTTCTTCATAATCTTCTTTTGACACAAGCTCTTTGAATATTTCTTCCCCTCTTCCTGTTGGCACAATTAAAAACATATACCATGCGTTAGCACCAAGAGATTTTGCTTTTCTATATGTTTCCATTATATAAGGCTGATTGCGTTTTGTAAAAGATGAATTAATAATAAACTTAATACCATATTTATTAAATAATTCTGCTGCTCTTTCCACACCTTCAAAAGCACCAGATATACCGCCTCTAAAATTATCATGTATTTCTGCATTAGGACCATCTAAACTCATAGAAACAATCCTAATACCAGAAGATTTTATTTTTTCACATACTTCATCTGTTACAAGAAAACCATTTGTTGCCATAGCCATTTTAAGCCCAGCTTCTGTTCCATATTTAGCTATATCAAAAACATCTGGTCTAGTAAGAGGCTCGCCTCCAGAAATAACGACAACAGGTGAAGCAAAAGAAGATATATCATTTATAAAATTTTTTGCTTTTTCAAAAGTAAATTTACCAATAGAAGAAAATTCTTCTGAAGAAGAACGACAATGAACACATCTTAAATTACATGCAGATGTGATTTCCCATGCCATCCATTTTAAATCCCATTGTTTTTCACCCATATATACACCTGAAAATACTAATAAATTAAAAAATAATTTAAGTTAAGTAATAGTATTATATAATAAAAGTTTATGTTATTGTAATATAAAAAATACTTTTTTTATATTTTTTACACATTTATTCTAAAAATCTTCCGTATCCATTGCCTATGGAATATATAAAATATGCTTCATTAATATTTAGCTGATTAAGTTCGTAGGAATCTGGTAATGGCACTTTTCCCATATTTTTTATAACACGCATAACTTCTCTATCAAGATTAGAATACCCACTAGATTCTAACATTCTAATATTTATTATAGACCCATCTTTTAAAATTGAAAAGGATAATTTTACAACACCAGTTTCCCCTCTTTGTATTGAGCTAGCAGGATATTCCCATAATTGATATATTCGCCTGCGAAATTTTGCAAAATATGAAGCATATTTTTCTTCAAATACATTATAAGATGCACTATCCTCACCTCTTGGCTGCTCTTTTTTAGTATTAGCAATTCTATCTATGATTTCTTTATTATCATAAAGATTTAACTTATTGCCAGTAGTTTCTTTTTCATTTGTAGATTCTACATCTTGCTTATTTTCTATTTTTGGCGGAATAATATCATGAGTTGGCATATCTCTATGTAGTGCAGAGCTATTTTGATTACTACCATCACTTATTCCTCCACTTTTACCACCACTAACATCATGTTCAAGGGTAGTTTCTTTATCATCTGTTTCTGGTTCTGTGGAATATGGGGACTGCCCTGCTTTTTCTTTTTCTATTACATCAATTTCAACAGGTTGACCTTTCAGATGTTTATCAACATTTTGCTCTTCATGACTAAATTTAATAAAATATATTATCAAAATATGCAGTAATAATGATAAAAATAATGTAATTGCCAATAATTTATAAGACTTCATATCACCATACATAATATATATAACATATTATTATAGCATTAGTTTTAAAAAAATAAAATTATTTTTTTTATAAAATCACTTGACACTTTCTGACTCAAATCACATATTATACAAATAATAATATAAAAGGTGTTTTATGAATATAATGAAATGGGACCCTTTGAAAGATTTATTTTATATGGAAAAACATATAGATAAACTTATTGCTAAATCTTTTAAAGAGCAGACAAACAATTGGATACCAGTTGTAGATATTATAGAAAATGATAATATTATAATACTTTCAGCAGAGCTTGCTGGTGTTAATGAAAATGATATGGAAGTAAGTATTAGTGATGGGATATTATCTATAAGTGGTATTAAAAAATCTATTGAAGAAGAATACTCCACTGATGAATACTTTTATAAAATAGAAAGTGTCCGTGGTAAATTTTGCAGGACTTTTGCAATACCATCAAATATTGATACATCATCAATAAAAGCATCGCTTAAAGATGGTATTTTAAAAATAATATTAAATAAACAAAATAATAAAACTATAAAAATAAAATTTTAATAAGTTATTGAGGTTAAAATGGCTAAAAATTATTATGACATATTAGAAGTTAGTAAAACAGCATCTGCTGATGAAATTAAAAAAAGTTATAGAGTGCTTGCAAGAAAATATCATCCAGATGTAAATCCAGGTAATAAAGAAGCAGAAAATAAATTTAAAGAGCTTTCCGAAGCTTATGCTGTTCTTTCAGACCCTGAAAAAAGAAAAGAATATGATGCAATAGGTCATGATGCTTTTACTAATAGCGGACATGGATATAATTTCCAAAATATGAATTACGAAGATATGAGAAATTTTAATTTTGGTGGTTCATCATTTGAAGATTTATTTGGCGATTTTTTTGGTGGTTTTTCTAATAAATCATCAAGAAGAAGTAGACAAAAAGCAACAAAAGGCTCTGATATTGTTTATTCAATAAAAGTTCCTTTTGCTGATGCAGTTAAAGGAACAACTTATGAATTAAATATTAATAGAGATGCACAATGTCCATCTTGTCATGGAACTGGCGGTAAAAAAACAACATGTTCATCATGTCATGGAACAGGTATGTCTAGTGATGGTTCATTTTTTGCATCACCTTGCAGAGCATGTTCTGGAACTGGTGAAAAAATTACTGAACCATGCTCAAAATGTAATACAAAAGGATATATCTCTGTAAATGAACATATAAAAATAAAAATACCAGCTGGTATTGATAATGACTCTAAAATAAGAGTATCTGGTAAAGGTAATGCTGGAAGTAATGGTGCAAAAGAAGGCGATTTATATATTACAACCACAGTTATAAACAGCCCAATTTATGAAAGAAATGGAAATGATTTAAATATTAATATGGATATTGATATTTTTGAAGCTACACTTGGAACAAAATTAACAGTTCCTACCCCTTATGGTGCTGTTAATTTAAATATCCCTGCTGGTGTGAAAAGTGGTCAAAAATTAAGATTAAAAGGTAAAGGAATGCCTATTCTTAGAAAAAATACTAATGGAGATTTATATGTAATTATTAATATTAAAGCTCCAGAAAAGATAAGTAATGATGTTAAAGAATTATTATTAAAAGCACAAAGTTTAAGCCCATCACTTGATAGAAGTGATATAGTAGCAAAAGGAACTATATAGGCATATTATGGATAAAAACTTTCCTAAATATATGATAAGTATAGCTTCTGAAATGTTAGGGCTTCATCCACAAACATTAAGGCAATATGAGCGTTTAGGGCTTATAGTTCCTTCAAGGGTTGATGGAAAAAACAGACTTTATTCAGAAAATGATATAGAAAAATTACAGTTTATAAAAACATTAACACAAAAACAGGGAGTAAATTTGGCAGGCGTTGAAATAATATTAAATATGCAAGAACAAATTATATTATTAAATAAAAAAATATTGCAAATAGAATCAAATATGCAATTAAAATATGGTGAAAATATATCTATTATGGATAACCATACAAATAATTTTAAAACAATAAAAATAGAAAAAGAAAAGTAGAAGGTGTATTAACAATGATTAACTATAATAAAATGACGATAAAAGCACAAGAAGCTATACAAGACACTGTTAAATTAGCAGAAAATTTATCACATCAAATGCTTCAAGTGGAACATTTAGCCTATGCTATTTTAACTCAGCAGGATGGGCTTATCCGCCCTCTTTTACAAAAACTTGGCGTAAATCCTGATATTACAGCTGCAGAAATTAAGCAATTACTTACTTCTTTACCAAAAGTGTCAGGTTCTATGCAGCCTACATTATCACCAGATGCACAAAAAGCTATTGATTATGCTTTTGATAAAGCAAAAAAAATGGGAGATGAATATGTATCAACAGAACATCTGCTTTTAGGCATTGTGGAAAATGCAGGATATTCTTTAAGAAAAGTGTTTATAAGCAATGATATTAATGAAAAAAATATTAATAAAGCAATAAAAGAAATACGAGGTAATAGTAAAATTTCAGACCAAAATCCAGAAGAAAAAATGAATACTCTTGAAAAATATACTATTAACTTAACAGAAGCTGCAAGAAATGGAAAACTAGACCCTGTTATAGGAAGAGATGAAGAAATAAGGCGTGTAATACATGTATTATCAAGAAGAACTAAAAATAATCCTGTATTAATTGGTGAACCGGGTGTTGGCAAAACAGCTATTGCAGAAGGACTTGCTCAAAGAATTATAAATGGAGATATTCCTGAAAGCCTTAAAAATAAAATTATTGCAGTATTAGATATGGGTGGATTAATTGCTGGAACAAAATATAGAGGTGAATTTGAAGATAGGCTTAAAGCAATATTAAAAGAAATAAAAGAATCAAATGGAGAAATTATATTATTTATTGATGAAATACATACCATTGTTGGTGCTGGTGCCACAGATGGTGCAATGGATGCAGCAAATATTTTAAAACCATCACTTGCACGGGGAGAATTACACTGTATAGGTGCTACAACTCTTGATGAATACAAAAAATATATTGAAAAAGATGCTGCTCTTGAAAGACGATTTCAACCTGTTATTGTAAAAGAACCAACTGTGGAAGATACTGTTTCTATTTTACGAGGTTTAAAAGAAAAATATGAAATACACCATGGTGTTAGAATAAAGGATAGTGCATTAGTAGCAGCTGCACATCTAGCTAATAAATATATTACTGATAGGTTTATGCCTGATAAAGCAATAGATTTAATTGATGAAGCAACAGCTCGTCTTAGAATGGAAATAGACAGTATGCCAGCAGAACTTGATGAACTAGAAAGGCGGGCAAGACAGCTTGAAATAGAAAGACAGGCTTTAAAAAAAGAAAATGATGCAGCTTCTAAAACAAGATGTGATAATATTGAAAAAGAATTGGGTGATTTACAAGAAAAAATAGGCACACTTTCTACTCAATGGAATAATGAAAAAAATATTATTAAACAGTCAAGAGATATTAAAGAAGAAATAGAAAATACAAAACATCAAGCAGAACTTGCTGAAAGAAGTGGTGATTTAGAAAAAGCAAGCCAGTTAAAATATGGCACACTTGTAGAGCTTACTAAAAAACAAGAAAGCATAACTGAAAAGCTAAAAGATATACAGCATGGTAAAGCTATGCTTAAAGAAGAAGTTGATGAAGAAGATATTGCAGAAGTTGTTTCAAGGTGGACAGGTGTGCCTGTTACAAAATTATTAGAAGAAGAAGCAGATAAACTTTTAAATATGGAAAGCTATCTCCATAAAAGAGTGATTGGGCAAGATGTTGCAATTAAAGCTGTTAGTGAAGCAGTCCGAAGAAGCCGTGCAGGACTTAATGACCCAAAAAGACCAATGGGCTCATTTATATTCCTTGGTCCTACTGGTGTTGGTAAAACAGAGTTAGCAAAAGCACTAGCAGAATTTTTATTTGATACAGAAGATGCTTTAATACGCATTGATATGAGCGAATACATGGAAAAACATTCTGTTGCAAAATTAATCGGTGCACCTCCGGGATATGTAGGTTATGAAGAAGGCGGTCAATTAACAGAAAAAGTTCGTAGACGACCATATTCTGTTATTTTACTTGATGAAATAGAAAAAGCCCATCCTGATGTATTTAATATACTGTTACAACTTTTAGATGATGGAAGATTAACAGATTCAAAAGGCAGAGTTGTAAATTTTAAAAATACAGTTGTTATTATGACATCAAATGTAGCATCTAATAATATTATGGAAGAATTTACTAAGGAAGGCTCATTAGAGAAAAAATATGCAAAAATAAATAAAATTGCTATAAATGAACTTTCTATATATTTTAAACCAGAATTTTTAAACAGAGTTGATGATATAATTGTTTTTCACCCATTAACAAAAAATAATATTGCAGAAATAGCAAAACTTTTAATTAATGGTGTAGCAAAACGATTATCAGAACTACCTATCTATTTAGAAGTAGATGATAGTGTTATAAATTTAATTGTTGAAAGTGGATTTGATGTAACATTTGGTGCAAGACCTATGAAACGAGCAGTGCAAAGAATGATAGAAAACTTAGTTGCTGAAAGTATTATTAAAGGTGAAACAAAACCAAATACAACAATTCATCTTACAGCAGAAAATGATAAAATCATCATAAAATAATATAAATAATAAGCCCACTTATAAAGTTTATAAATGGGCTTTATTTTTTTATATATGTTTATTTACAGCATCAATATATACGCCTTTTGGCTGTATTCCAATAAATTGTTCAACAATTTTACCACCTTTTACAATGATAACAGTTGGAATACTCATAACACCATACTGTGCAGCTAAATTTTGATTTTCATCTACATTTACTTTACCAACTTTTGCTTTACCGTCCAACTCTTTGTATAATTCATCAATAGTTGGTCCAAGTAATTTACAAGGTCCACACCATGCTGCCCAAAAGTCTACAAGAACAGGTTTATCACTATCTAAAACCTCTGCTTTAAAATTATTTTCATTAAATTCTAGTGCCATAATTAGCCTCCTTTTAATTAATACTAAATTTATCCTTTTTTTTAAAAAAGTCAATGGAAAAGACAAATATTTTTATGTAAACATTTTTCACATACACTATTTTCTGAATATTGACAACCACTTATAATTCCTAATCTAGTCAAAGAAAAATCATATTTTGCAGGGTCTGCTGGATTTAACTCTCTAAAAAATTCTGTTACCTTAATCACTGCTTTTTTACCTTTTTCATTTTTATCAATTATACCTAGATTAGATGATAAACGAAGTATGTGAGTATCTGCTGGCATATATAAGCTAGTTTTTTTAAATTCATTCCAAAAACCAAAATCCACATCATCTTTTCTAACCATCCAGCGTAAAAACATATATAAACGCTTAGATGCAGATTTACCCGGTATTGGAAGTAAAAAATTAAGTCCTTGTGTTATATTATCCAAATATGAACGAAGAAGAATTATTCCTTTATCTATATTTTCAATACTTACTGCATTAGCTGCTTTAAATAAACCATATAAACTACCATATTTATCATATACCTTTTGCATAAGCTTTGAATAAGCTGCAACATCTTCTTTTGTTTGAAATCTATAATATAGGTTATCATTTAAATTAGTATTTATATCATTAACTTTACTACCTGCATTTTCAAAATATTTATATAAAAAACCTTGTATTGCTTTCATATTTCCATAAGCAAAAGATGCTGCTGTAAATGCAATAAATTCTGTATCACCTTCTATTTCATGGGGAAATCTTATAGGGTCAGAATAAATATATTCTTTCTTATTATAAAAATTGTATAAATATTCTAAAAAATTGTATATCTTCTCTTTATCTACATCTGTCATCTTTAATCACCTGTAATCGTGTAATATCAATATTTTGAAGTGGCATATATTGACGCATAAGCTCAATTAAATTAAATCCACCAGCATTGCCAGCTTTTAATATAATAATACCTTTTTCATCATCATAATTAATTAAATAATCTTCTATCTTAATATTTTTTATACAACCTTTTTTATCTTTTTTGCTATAAAATAATTTATTGTCATTTTTTATCACTTTAAAGCAATCATTAGTTGTTGCATCTAATTGATAAGTAGAAATAAATTCCGTTCCAGTTTTCATTGAATTTATCTGCTTTATGTTTTTAGCATTTAATCCTTCTGGAAGATTTGCATTAAAAGTTTTTAAAAATACATCTATATCTAATACAGATGCTTCAAAACTCATTATTTCATTACTTCCAGCCATACCAACAGGCAAAGGTATCCATGTATTTATTTTAGGATGTGGATTAAATCCTTTACTGTATGATAAATCTACCCCACTTACTAAAAGGCTATGAATAAATATTCTATTTAAATCAAGAGCTGAAAAAAATACACCTTTACCATATTTTTCATATACTATTTCATATTGATTTATAATTTTATCAGATTGTGTTTGCGTTATAAAATCAGTGATATAATTTGATTGTTGAGGCATTAAAGTTTTAAAATCACATACACCACATGCAGAACATTTACCATTTCTACAATCTACTGTTGCCTGTCCTTTTTCAGCCTTTTCTATCTCTATCTTATAAAATTTATCACTAACACCTGTTAATATATTAGACCATGGCAAGTTTTCATTATCCTGATAACTTTTTTCTGCAATAGATGATATATCTATCCCTATTTCTGAACATAATTCTATCCATTTATTATAATCTATAAATTCATCCCAAGCATCAAGATAAAATCCTTTTTTTACAACATATTCCAATGATTTTGCAACATTTTCATTTCCACGAGATAAAAATGCTTCTAAAAGACTCATTCTTGTATCATGAAATTTAAATTTAAATTTTCTTCTGCGTAGTTCATCTTTTAACATATACATTCTGCGTTCTAGTTCATCTTTTGGCACCTGACCAAATCGTTGAAATGGAGTGTGAGGTTTTGGAACAAAATGGGAAATAGAAACAGAAATATCAAAAGAGCCTTTTTTAACTGATTGCACTTCTTTTTTTATTTTAGAAGCTGTATCAGCTATACCAATAATATCTTCATCAGTTTCATAAGGAAGACCTATCATAAAATATAATTTAACACTTGTATATCCATTTTCAGCAGCAAGTTTTACAGCCGATAATATATCTTGTTCAGATAAATTTTTATTTATAATATCCCGCATTCTTTGAGTGCCAGCTTCTGGGGCAATTGTAAAACCAGATTTACGAACTTTTGAAATTTCTTTAAATAATGTTTCAGATACACTACTTGCTCTTAATGAAGGTGTTGATAAAGATACATTTTTTGATATAAGTTTATTATTTAAATTTAATATTAAAGGTTCTATCTGAGAATAATCGCCTGTTGAAAGTGAAAGTAATGAAGATTCTTGATAACCTGTTTTTTCAACCTGATTTAATACATCTTTTATAATATTATTAGTATCCCTTTCTCGGACAGGTCTATATATCATACCTGCTTGACAAAACCTACATCCAGCAGTGCATCCACGAGCAATTTCAACAGACACTCTATCTTGTATTGCTGGAATTAAAGGAACTATTGGAGAATAAGTAAAATCACTTGTATTAAAATCTATAAATATATCACGCATTACTTTTTTATCTTTATCTATACTTGGTATATATAAAAATGAGTAGTTATCATTTAATATTTTTAAAATATCATATTTAGATATATTGTTATCTTTAAGTTCCTTAATATGCTCTAAAATTTTACGCAAATTAATATCACCTTCGCCAATATAAAATACATCAATAAATGGAAGTAATGGATAAGGATTATATGTACATGTTCCACCAGCCATAATTATAGGATAACTTTCATCTCTATCACATGTTTTATATGGAATATCTGCATATTTTAATATAGCAAGAGCTGTTGTATAACTCATCTCATAATGAATAGAAAAACCAAGAACATCAAATGTATTAAGCGGTTTTGATGTTTCAAGACTAATAAATATTTCTTTACCAAAATAGTCAAGAGCATCTTTCCAAGGTGCAAAAAAACGCTGGCAATATATTTTATCTGATTTATTTACTCTTTCATAAAGTAATTTATATCCTATATGACTTGATCCTATTTCATAAATATCTGGAAATATTAAACAAAAATTTAATAAATCAATATCATTTTTTATTACAGAATTAAGCTCACCACCAATATATCTAGCTGGTTTTGAAATATTAATAAGTTCTTTTATATTCATATATGTTCCTTTAATCTGTTAAAGAATATCGTCTCAAATGTATAGAATTTACTATTCCTATCATTGTAAAAAAAGAAAGTAAAGAAGTGCCACCATAACTAACAAAAGGCATAGGAATACCAACTATTGGCACCATACCAACAGTCATACCCGCATTTATTATAAACTGGAAGAATATATAACAACCAACAGACATTGCAATAATCTTACCTGATGCTTCCTTAGTCTTCATAGCAATATTAAATATTTTAAATATCAAAAAAAGAAAAAGTAAAATTACAATAGTTCCACCTATAAGTCCTTGTTCTTCATTGATAACTGAATATATAAAATCTGTATGACTTTCAGGTAAAAAACTTAAATGTGCCTGTGTTCCACCTAAAAAACCTTTTCCATTAATACCACCACTACCAACAGCAACTTTTGATTGCTCTGCATGATATCCATCGCCTTGTTTATCTTGCACTAAACCTAAAAAAACTAATATTCTTGTTTGCTGATAATCATGTAAATGTTGCCAACCAATAGGAACAATTATTGCAATAGCAAGTAGAGCAATAATAAATACATGGCGTTTTAATCCAAGCATAAGCAAAAGCATACCCCATACTGCTACATAAGTTAAAGCAGTTCCTAAATCAGGCTGATAAAATACTAAAATAAAAGGTGGAAAAAGCATCCATGATTTTTGTAAAATTTTTAGAAGACTTAATCTTTTACCATCATAATCCATAAAAAGCCAAGCAAGAGAAATAACCCATATTATTTTAAAGATTTCCGAAGGTTGTATTTTTAATGGACCTATACCTATCCACCGTTGAGCACCCATTTTTGTATGTCCTAATATTAAAACTATCAAAAGTAATATAATTCCAATTCCATAAATAAAAGGTGTCCATCTAACTATTTTCATATAATTTACATAACTCATTATAAAAAATGAAATTATTCCAAAAAAGAGCCATACAAGTTGCTTTTTATAAAAAACATCTGTTTCACCAGTATATGGATTATATCCAGCACTATATATGCAAATAATACCAATACCTGCAAGGAATAAAACAATAGCTAAAAGCATATAATCAGTTTCTATGAAATATTTTTTCAATTTAGTAAACATTGCCTAACCTTTTAGTTTTTATCTGGAGTTATATACCCCATATCAAGCATTTTTTTTATTACTTTACCACCTATCGGAGCTGCACTTGCACCACCACCACCACTATTTTCAGCTAAAACAACAATAACATATTTAGGGTCTCGTGCAGGAAAAACTCCTGTAAACCAAGCATGGTCTTTATATTCATCAGGTATTTCATCTTTTTCATATTTTTCAGTAATTTTTGCACTAACAACTTGTGCAGTTCCTGTCTTACCACCTATTTTCATTTCCCTAATTCTTGCTCTGCCTGATGTGCCACCACGCTTATATACTGCATCTATTAAACCAGCCATAATATTATCTTGTATTTCTTTGGATACATATATTTGATGTTTCAATTCTGCATCTTTTTCTATATATTCACCTGTTTTTTTATCTATAATTCCTTTTAATATTCTAGGTTTATATATATGCCCTCCATTAAATACTCCACTCATCATAACACCAATTTGTAATGGTGTAGCTGTCATATAACCTTGCCCAATAGATGTATTAACAGTATCTCCCGGATACCATATATCACCTTTTGACGATTTTTTCCATTTTCTTGATGGGTAAATACCTGTTTTCTCATTAGGTAAATCTATACCTGTCAATTCGCCTAATGATAAAATTTTTGAATAATATTCCATTCTATCTATATCAAGAGATAGTCCTAAATTATAAAAGTATATATCACATGATTGTGCTAATGCTTCCTGCATATTTACTTTACCATGCCCTTCCCTTTTCCAACATCTATAAGAAAAATACGAATTTAAGTAAAATGTTCCTAAACATTTATAAGTTGTTTCTGGTGTTACAGCTTTTTCTTCATAACCAGCTAATGCCATAGCAACTTTATAAACAGAACCCGGTGAATATTGTCCTTCAATAGGACGATTAATTAAAGGATTTTTTTTATCTCTATGTATTTTTACCCATTCTATTTCATTTAAATATGGAGTGAACATATTTAAATCATAACTTGGAGCAGAATATAGTGTAAGTAAAGAATTATCTTCAATATCTAATACAACTACTGCACCTTTTTTATTTTCCATAGATTCAGCTACATATTGTTGTAATTCTGCATCAATAGTAAGTATAATATCATTTCCCGCTGTCGCTGGATCAACTTGTAATATATTAACAATTCTACCTCTTGCATCTCTTTCAATTTCCATAGAACCGGAACTACCACGCAGTTCATTTTCATATTGATGTTCTACCCCAATAGTGCCTATATAGCTACCACGCTTATATATTTCTTTATTTTTTTCTATATCATAAGGTGTTGCTTCACTTACATATCCTAATATATGGCTAAAAGAAAGACCATCAGCATACTTTCTAACAGAATGAAGTTCAACACTTAAACATGCAAAATTATCAGAATATTCTTCAAAATAAGCAATATCTGATAAATTTAAACCTCTACTTATTAAAATTGATGAAATACGCCTGTCTTTTAAATCTTTTAAGACTTTCTCCATGTCAAAATCTACAACTTTCTGCACTTTTTGAAGCATACCAATAACATCATCTCCTCGCCTTATATCTTCTTTATTTAACACAAGGTCATAGGAAGGTGTATTACTAACAAGAAGATTCATTTTAGAATCATATATAAATCCTCTTTCTGCAATAATTTCTTTTGTTTTTATTCTATTTCTATTTGCATCAACAGAAAGTTGTTCATACTGAATAACCTGCAATATAAATAATCTTGCAAATAGGATACATGCAATAAATACAAATATTACAAAAAATAAAATAATTCTTCTTCTATAATAACCAAGAAGGTCATCTTTTAATGCTGCGAAAAGCACTTCTAAACTCCATTAAATAATACAAAATTAAATAGATAATAAAATCTATTAAACATATCTTTAATATATATATAAATGATAGTATAATATTATAACCTAACGTAAAGGATAAAAAGATATTATAAAATAGTATAGCAAATATACTAAAAACTACTAATGAAAATGATGTTTTTAAATCAAATTTATATTCAGTGAACATCTTAATAATAGATAAAAATAAAAAAAATAATATATTAAAACCTATATATGTTGTTGATATATAATCAGAATATAAACCAAATATTATAGAATAAGCTAAATAAGTTTCTTCATTAATTTTTGGAGAAATAAGTAGAAATATGATTATAGCATAATTAACTTTTGATAAAAAATGAAAAGTAGTATGAGATAATACATAACATAAAATAAGTATTAATATTATAGATATATATCTATTTTGAATTATTTTTAACAACGAAGACATGTTCTAATTTATAAAAATCTTCGGATTGTTCTATATAAACTTTCTGAAATAAACCAGTATTATCACGAACAATTTCCGATACTTTACCTATTCGTATACCTTTTGGGTATAACATTCCTAACCCTGATGTTACAAATACATCACCTATTCTCACCTGATCTAGTCTATCATAATAATCAACATACAGGCGTCCTTTACCATCTCCACGCATAATACCTGCAATTCGTGTTCTACTATTCATAACACTAACATTTGATGAGATATTAAGTATAATATCAACTTCACTTGTTGCTGTATATGTATTAGCAATTCTTCCTACTAAACCTTGAAAGCCAATAACAGAATCATTTTTTTCAACACCATCAAGCTCTCCAATATCAATTATTATATTTTTTATATAACCATCGCTTACACCTATAACATTAGCAGGCATTTGATTGAAATCATAAGTTTTATATAATCTAATAAGAGAATGTAATCTTTCACTTTGATTAAGTTTTTCTGATAATAAAGTATTTTCAAGAGTTAAATGATTTATTAAATTTTTATATTCTTCATTCTCTTTTTGCACATTAATTAAATTAATATAAGAATTCCAAATACCACCAATACCTGAGAATACTTTATGTGTAAGAAAAATGGCTGGGTTTACAATATTGCCTAATAAACCACGAAATGGACCTTCAACATTAATATTTCTTGCCTGCATTATTATAATAAATAATATAATAATGATAACAAAAAACAGCCTTTTCCATTTAAACATTTGTTATTCTACTGCAACCTTTTTAAGTAATTCTAAATCATCAAGCACTCTACCTGAACCTAAAACAACAGCTTTAAGTGGGTCATCAGAAACAATAATAGGCAAGCCTGTTTCATGAGAAAGTCGTTTATCAAGATTTTTTAATAATGCTCCACCGCCTGTTAATACTATACCTCTATCTACAATGTCTGCAGAAAGTTCTGGTGGTGTCTGCTCTAATGCAATACGAACAGCATCTACTATTTTTACTATGGACTCTTTAAGAGCCTCTCTAATTTCAGAATCAGAAATTTCTATTGTTTTAGGAATACCAGTAACTAGGTCACGCCCCTTAATCTCTGTTTTAATTTCATTTTCCAATGTGAAAGCTGAACCAAGTTTAATTTTTAAATCTTCTGCTGTTGCTGTTCCTATTAAAAGATTATACTGGCGTTTGATATAGTTCACAATATTATCATCCATTTCATCGCCACCTACTCTAACAGAATTTGCATATACAATACCAGATAACGATATAACAGCAACTTCTGTTGTGCCACCACCTATATCAACAACCATATTACCTGATGGCTCTTGTATAGGAAGACCTGCACCAATAGCTGCTGCCATTGGTTCTTCTATTAAATAAACTTCTCTCGCCCCTGCTTGAATAGCAGAATCTTTAACAGCCCGTTTTTCTACTTGCGTTACACCAGAAGGAATGCAAATAACCATTCTTGGACGAACAAGACTTCTACGATTATGAACTTTAAGAATAAAATATCTAATCATTTTTTCAGTTGTATCATAGTCAGCAATAACACCATCTTTCATTGGTCGGACAGCACTTATATTTGCAGGAGTCCTACCAAGCATATTTTTTGCTTCTTGACCTATTGCTAAAATTTCTTTTGTATTACTATTTATAGCAACAACAGAAGGTTCACTAGATACAACCCCTCTACCTTTAACATATACAAGAGTATTTGCTGTTCCTAAATCAACAGCCAAATCACTTGAAAACATATTATACATAAAATTCATAGACATTATTGAATTACCTCACACACTATAATTAATATACTATACACTAAATATAAAATACTTACATAAAATCACTTAGTTTATATGAATTATATAAAATGCTGAAAGGGGGATTTGAACCCCCACAGGTGTTACCCCACAGGTACCTGAAACCTGCGTGTCTACCAGTTCCACCATTTCAGCATATATTCTTACTAAACACCAACCATTACTGATGTAGATTTAATCACTGCATATGCTTCTTTTCCAACTGATAAATTTAATGATTTAACAGCATCCATTGAAATAGTAGCAGAAATAATATTTCCACCACCTATATCTAATTTTACAATAGCATTAACAGCACCATTTTCTATTTCTTTAATTATACCTTTTAATTGATTTCTTGCACTTAATTTCATAAGACATTCTCCGTCCGATTTTAACAAGAAAGTCTACTATAATAAATTTGAAAATGCAATGATTTTTATAGTATTGAGACTATTTTTTTGTAAATTTAGCCAATCGTATATTTCTTATTACAAAAATATCAATATATACTATAATTATTATATATTAATATATGATATAATAATATGAATAATATTATAAATAATAAATGAGTTTATATACTAATCAGTAAAAGTTCTCATAATACGACTTCTTGTAGGATGTCTTAATTTACGCAATGCTTTTGCTTCAATCTGCCTGATACGTTCTCTTGTTACTGTAAATTTTTTACCAACCTCTTCTAGTGTATGGTCAGAATCGCAATCAATACCAAATCTAAGCCTTAAAACACTAGCTTCTCTTGGAGATAATGTATCAAGTATATTTCTAGTATGTTCTTTTAATTTTAAATAAGTAACCTCATCTGATGGATTTTTAGCAGATTTATCTTCAATAAAATCACCTAAACTTGAATCCTCATCTTCACCTATTGGAGTTTCTAGTGATACAGGTTCTTTTGCTATTTTCATAACTTTTTTTATTTTTTCAACAGGTATATCCATTTTTTCAGATATTTCCTCAGGTGTAGGCTCTCTCCCTAAATCCTGTTGAAGATTTCTTGTAACTTTCATCATCTTATTTATTGTTTCAATCATATGGACAGGAATACGAATAGTGCGTGCTTGGTCTGCAATTGCTCTTGTAATAGCTTGTCTAATCCACCAAGTTGCATAAGTTGAAAACTTATAACCTTTTGAATAATCAAATTTTTCAACAGCTTTCATAAGACCCATATTACCTTCTTGAATTAAATCTAAAAATTGTAGACCTCTGTTTGTATATTTTTTTGCAATACTAACAACTAACCTAAGATTTGCTTCAATAAGTTTTGATTTTGCACTATCTGTTACATTCTCTCCATCTAAAAGATTTTCATATATCTGTTCAAACTCTTCTTTTTCAATACCTATATTATTATAGTGCATATTAATTTTTTCAAGTATTTGAGAATGTTTATTAATAATAGTATTTACTTCTTTTTCACGCATTCCTTGATTAGAAGCAATACTTACTATTTCATCTTGGGATATAATAAACATATAAGATGTTTCAACTTTTAATATTTTAGCAACCTTATTAAGCTCATACATACTATCTTGAATAGCATTATAAGTAATATTAATATCCTGAGATATTTCATTAATAGTTGTAAAATTTACTTTAATATCAAGAAGTTTATCTGTTAATTCTTCAATAGAAGTGTCTAATGCTGTTTTCATTCTTTTTTGTTCTTCATTAGACATATTTTTTAAATTTTTTCTATATTCTTCTGCTAATATCATATCTGCACGAAGTTTAGTAACTATTTCATCAATCGTATCAAAAAATTGTGCTTTTAATTGTGCTTCTTTATTATCTTTAATCTCTTTAACTGTTTCTTCGTCCATTTCTTCAAAATCTTCTTGAAGCTGTTCTAATTCAATATCATCTTCTTCTATATCAATAATATCTTTAAGACGCATTGTATCGTTTTTAACACCCTCGGAAAATTCCATAAATTTAGCAGCAGTTGAAGGAAAAGATAGAATAGCTTTAATAACTTTTCTTTGACCTTTTTTTATTTCTTTTGCAACATTAACTTCATCTTCTCTATTTAAAAGTGGAATATTACCCATCTCTTTTAAATAAAGCCTTACTGGGTCATCTGTGCTAAAAACTTCTTCACTATCATCTTGATATTCACCATCAATAGATGATAACCCATCTTCATCATCTTCATCATCTATCACAACATTTGTTGGAAAAATATTTCCTTTTTTACTTTTATTATCTATTACATCTATTTTAAGCTGTGACAGTAGCGTTATTATTTCATCAAGAAAATCACTTGTTGCTGCGTCTTCTGGAAGAGCATCATTAATCTCATCAAAAGTAAGAAATCCTTTTTCTTTACCTAGAGTAATTAATTGTTTAACCTCAGGTAGTTTGATTTTCTTTGACATAAAATTATTCACCATCCTTATTTTTTACCTGCAATTATTTTTGTAAGATTATTTAATTCCTGCAAAATACTAATTTGAGTTGTTTTATCATCAGTTGTGCGCATTAAATCTATCAATTCATTTTGATGTTTTTTTAGATAATTAAGTTCAATCTGCTGTTTATTCTTCAATGCTTCATTATAAATATTATCTTCTACAATTTCTCTCATTGAAAGCTCAATAAATTGATTGCCTAATTCATGCGTAATGTCTTTAATATCTGATATTTCGGGTAAAAATTCAAGTATTTTTTTTAAAATACTTTTAATTTCGCTATTATTTATCATATCAAGATTCATATCTGATAAAATTCCATCAATAATATCTACTGGTAAATGCGATAAACATGCAATAAAATCCATCTCACATAAGTATAAATTTTTATTACCAGACTTATTAATAACCGCATTCCTTTTATATCGGTTTACTGCTAATTCTTCTTGAATATTTTCTTTTTTCAAACCAAATATATCTGCCGCTATCTCTATATAATAGTCTCTAATATGTAAGTTTTCTATTTTTGCAAGCATACTTTTTATAGAGTTATATCTTACAAGTTTTGTATTAAAATCATTTTTAGCAGATAAAGCTATTTTTTTTATAGTATGTACAAATAAATCTTCTCTTTTATTGTATAATGATTGAAATTTATCTATTCCATTATTTAAAATATAACTATCAGGGTCATCAGTCTTTGGTAAAAAAACTACTTTTGGAAAAAGCCCACTTTCTGCAAATCGTTCAAGACTTCTATATGCTGCTTTTTCACCAGCACTATCTCCATCAAACATAACAGTTATTTCTTCAGAATACCTTTTTAAAAGACTTATCTGTTCTAAGGTTAATGCTGTTCCCATAGGTGCCACTACATGTTTAAATCCATTTTTATAAAGACGAATAACATCAAAATAGCCTTCCACAATAAGAGCTTGTCTGTTTTGTTTCATTGCATCTTTTGCTTTATCTATATTAAATAAAGTATAACCTTTATGAAATACTGAGCTTTCAGCAGAATTTAAATATTTTGGATTAGAGCCATCTAAACTTCTACCTGCAAAAGCAGCAATTGAACCTGTTACATTATTAATAGGTAACATCAATCTATTAAAAAATCTTGCATATGGAGCACCATATTTAGATTCTTTAAAAAAACCTGAATTATATAGTATATCGTTAGGGAATATTTTATAAATAGCAGAATAATCAACATCTGATGAAAGAAATCCTATACCAAATTCATTAAAATCATTATCATCAAAATTACGACTTACAATATATTTTCTTGCTTCCTCACCAGCTTTTGTATAAAAAAGTTTCCTTGAAATTTTTTGTATTTCATTATGCAGTGACAATATATCTTTGGAATAACTATTGTTCTCTCCATCATATTCTATATTAATACCATATTTTTCTGCTAAATATATTACTGCATCTTGGTATGAAAAACCAAGTTTACGCATGATAAAAGTAATACTATCCCCTTTTGCATCACAACCAAAACATTTAAAAAAACCTTTATCAGCATCCACTTTAAAAGAAGGTGATTTTTCATTATGGAATGGACATAAACCCCACAAATCTCTCCCTTTGCTGTGTAATTCTACATAAGGTTCTATAATAGAAGCAATATTTATTAACCTAATCTGTTCTAACATTGATGAGGAAAATCGTGCCATATTTATTCAAGTTCCTATTAGTTGTAAAGTGTTTAATATATATTCTTTTAAAATAAAATCAATATAGAATTTTAATTTAATATTTTTAAAGCAAAAAACCTGCTCTTTTATTTTAGAGCAGGTTTAAAATTAAACATTACTTATTCTTTATATGACATGTTGAATTACAACATGAAGGTGTGTTTCCATTTGAACTACCGCATCCACATGAACAGCCTGATTTACCTGTTAATGTTTTATATATTTTTCTAATACTTATAAAAGTAGCCAATATAACTATTAATGCTACAATAATATTACCTAACATAAATCCCCCTTATGTTACATAAAAAGCCTGCCTATTTGATATACTATAAGTGTTACAATATATGCTACAATAGTCATACCAAAAAATTGATAGAAAGCCCATTTCCATGAGTTACTTTCTCTTTTAACTATTGCAAAAGTAGCCATACATGGTGCACTTAATAATGCAAATACCATAATAGCAAAACCAACAAGTGGAGAGTAATTTTCACGCAGTTTTTCTCTTAAATCATCAGAATCTTCATCTGCTTCACCAAGAGAATACACTATACCCATTTGTGCAACAAAAACTTCCTTAGCAGCAAAAGCACCAATTAATGCTGTGCCAATTTTCCAATCAAAACCAATAGGTGCAATCACTGGTTCTATAAACTTACCTATTCTTCCAGCGGCACTATATTCAAGTTCTGCTTCTGCAAGTCTATTATTTATTTCTTCTATTTGTGCATCTGCTTCTTCAATTTCAGATACAATTATTTCTGCTTTTGCAATATCAATATCACTTAATTGTGAATTAATATTTGATGCTTCCTGCATATTTTCATCATCAACAATAACATATCCTATTGCTTCAAGTTCGGCAGTTTTTTCTTCAACAATCTGTTCAAGTTCTGGTAATCCACTTTCATATTCAGCAATTTTTTCTTCTGGAAATAATGGAAATACAGTTAAAGCCCACATTACAATAGACACAAAAAGAATAATTGTTCCTGCTTTTTTAAGATATAACCAACTACGCTCCCACATCTGCATTAATACACCTTTTAATGTAGGAATACGATATGGTGGAAGTTCCATAACAAATGGTGCTGATTCACCTTTTAAAATAGTCATACCTAAAATTTTTGCGATAATAATAGCCATTACAATACCTATTACATATATGCTCCACAATATTAAAGCTTGATTTTTATCAAAAAAAGCTGGGATAATAAGTAAATATATTGGCAACCTTGCTCCACAACTCATAAATGGAGTAACAAGCATTGTTAATATTCTATCTCTTTGATTATCAAGGGTTCTTGTTGCCATAATAGCAGGAACAGAACAGCCAAAACCAATTAAAAATGGAATAAAACTTTTACCATGCAAACCTATTTTGTGCATAACTTTATCCATAATAAAAGCAACTCTTGCCATATATCCACTAGCTTCAAGTATAGCTATTGCAATAAATAGAAATATAATATTAGGCAGAAAAACGATAACACCACCTACACCACCTATAATACCATCAACTATTAAAGACCTAAGCAAATCATGACTTATTAATACACTTGCCTTATCACCTAAAAATCCAAAAAAATCCTCTATCCATCCCATAAAAGGGTCCCCAAGAGTAAAAGTTAATTGAAAAACAAGATACATAAGCCCTAGAAATATAGGTATTCCAAGCACTCTATTTACTAAAACAGAATCTATTGCATCACTCATATTATGGCGTGCTTCAACTGTTGTTGTAACACATTCTTGACATGCTCCAGAAATAAAACCATACCTAGCACTAGCTATTGCAGTTTCTGATGAATCACCAAGCATTTCATTTATATCAATTTCTGCTCTTTTTACTTCTTCTGCAACAATAGGTGATGGTATAATCTGCATAACATCTTTATCACCTTCTAAAAGTTTTACTGCCAACCATCTTTTATTATATTTTTCTATATTTGAAGAATGTTGTGTAATTAATTCTTCAACAGATGCAACATATTTTTCTATAACTTTATCATAAGTAATTACTGGATATTTTATATCAGGCACTTGTGCAACTTTTATAGCTTCATCAAGTATATTTTTAACACCTTCACCTTTACTACCAACTGTTTCTATTATAGGCACTCCAAAAAGACGGGACAAGTTTTTTATATCTATCTTAATTCCCATTTCCTGAGCCATATCTTTCATATTAAACACAAAAACAAGTGGTATCCTAAGTTCCATAAGTTGAACTGCTAAATAAAGATTTCTTTCTAAATTTGAAGAATCTATAATATCAACAACCACATCTGGTTTCTCATTAATAATAACATTTCTTGCAACAACTTCTTCAACAGAATATGCAGTCAAACTATATGTTCCCGGCAAATCAATAATTTTTAAATGCTGATTATTATATACAATAGAACTTTCTTTTTTTTCAACTGTTACACCGGGATAATTACCTATATGTTGTCTTGCACCAGTTAATTCATTATATATAGTAGTCTTGCCCGAATTTGGATTACCAGCAAGAGCTATTGTTAAACTTTCTTTCATATCAATCCTCATTAATAATTTTAGAGTAATGTATTTTTTTAGTCTATCCTAAAATATATCTCAAAAAAATATAAATTATATCATTTCAACTTCAATTTTAGATGCTTCATCTTTTCTTAAAGATAAATGATACCCTTTTACTTTCATCTCAACAGGGTCACCAAGTGGCGCAACTCTTTCTACTTCAATAACAGTCCCTGTTGTAAGCCCCATTTCTGTAATTCGTTTAAAAAGATTACCCTTTGAAGTAATTTTAAGAACTTTACAGCGTTCTCCAGGACGAACATCGTTTAATTTTTTCACAATACGACCTCCTTGTAGTTGTTTACTGTGATTTTCATGCACTTTATCTGAAACGGAAGATATACATTCCTGGCAAACTTCCAATGAAATAGCTTTATCGCAATGACTGATTTTACCATTTGCCCACTCTGCACCACCTCTTGGACATATTTCAATAAATTCAGCAAATCTAGCAAGTTTATCAATAATATCTAATGATATGCCATGTTCCATAGAACATGCAGCTTTATCAGCATCACTTACAGGAACATCTAATACTTTAACAAAAAAATCTCTTAAAAGCTCATGGCGACGCAATACATCCATCGCTGCTATACGACCATTATTTGTTAATGTAATAATATCATAAGGTGTATAGTTTATCATACCTTTATCTGCAAGTGTTTTTAATGCACCAGTAACAGAAGCATTAGATACATTAAGGCGTTTTGCTATATCTTTCGGTCTTACAGCTTCTTTTTCAGATATGATAAGGTAAATCGTTTCCAAATAATCTTCTAAACTAGAAGTAAGTTCTTCACTCAAACAAATATCCCATTTTGCACAAATCTTAAATTTATTTATAAATATACTATTTTACTAGACAAGTCAATAAAAAATCTTATTGATATTAAATATTTATTTATTATATAAAAATGTTTAATTAATAATAAGTTATATAATTATAATATATTTTTTATTAATAATTATTTTCAAAAAATTTATTATGAACTATATTTCATTTTTTACATCATTATTTTTGTAACCTAAACAAACAAAATAACTACATATTATAAAATAAATATAACTTAAATAATGAGGTATCTTATGAAAAAACTTTTTAGAAAAATCCATCTTTACTTAGCACTTTTTACTATCCCAATAGGAATAATGGTAGGATTAACAGGTGCATTGTATATTTTGGGAATAAATCAGGATACTGGTGCTAAAACAAAAACATACATAGTAGACCAAAGTATTCCAAAAGGTGAAGAAGTTGTATTTTTACAAAAATGGACAAAAGAAAATAATGTAAAAATGCCTAAAACTAATATTTCACTTGATAGGACAAAAACAAATAGAGTAGTTGGAAGTGCAGGTTACACTATAACATTAAAAGATAAAGAAAATACAACAGAAATCATAACACTAGATAGAAGTATTTTGGGAAAAATGATTATGCTACATAAAGCAAAAGGCGGATTATTATTTAAAATAATGATGGTTTTATATGGCATAGTATTAATTGGGTTTTATATTTCAGGGCTTACTATTGCAGTATTCAAGAAAAATGTTAATGGAAAACTTGTTCCAAAAACAGAAAATTTCTATGTTATAGTGGCTGGATTTATTATAACAATAATACTGGCTGTATTATCTTTATAAAATATTTAGGTAAATTTTTATTCATCAACCTTCTTTTTCCGTCTTTTTTTCATATTTGCAGGCATAACATCTATTACCCTGCCTGCAAATGTAGTTTTATCTAATTTTTCTATTGCTCTCTTACTATCTTCATCTTCCATATTAATAAAACAAAATCCTTTAAACATACCACTTTCTTTGTGTTTGATAAAAGCAATAGAAATAACTTTACCATATTGAGAAAACAGTTCTTTTACACTATTTTCTGTAACACCATAATCTAAATTACCAACATATATGCGTTTCATTATTCACCAAATAAATTAAATTAAATAATATATTATATAATTGATTATAAAAAAACAACTTTTTTTGTTATAATTAATAAAAAATACTTGTATATTACAAATATTACTGATAGTATTAAATATTTAGAAAAAAAGTTTTTTGGGGGCATTATATGGAAACAAGTATGATAAGAAATGTAGCTTTTATTTCTCATGGTGGTGCTGGTAAAACAAGCCTCATAGAAGCAGTATTATACAATACTGGTGCAACTCAAAAAATAGGTAATATAGAATCTGGTAATAGTATGATGGATTTTGACCAAATAGAAATAGAAAGAAAATTTTCTATTAATGCAAAAGTCGCATCAGTTACTTGGAATAAAAATTTACTTAATATTATAGATACACCGGGATATACAAATTTCCTACATGAAACAAAATGTGCTTTATCAGCTGTAGATGGTGCAGTTATTATTGCATCCGCTATTACTGGTGTTAAAGCAGAAACTATAAGAGTTTGGCAGTATGCTGAAGAATATAATTTATCTAAACTTATATTTATTAACAAAATGGATAAAGAAAGAGCAGATTTTTATAATGCTCTTGGAGATATAGAAAAAGCATTTGGTATTGTTCCTCTTCCAATTTTTCTACCAATAGGTAAAGAAAAAACATTTAAAGGCATTATAGATTTAGTTAAAATGAAAGCATTAATATATCCGTCAGAACCAACTGCTCAATACACTATTGAAGATATACCCTCAGATTTAATCAGCGAAGCAGAATTTCACAGACAAAAACTTATAGAGGCAGTATCTGAAACTGATGATAATTTAATAGAAAAATATCTTGAAGGTGCAGAATTTACAGAAGAAGAAATAAAAAAAGGTCTTAGAGAAGGTGTTGTTACTAAAAGATTTGTTCCAGTATTCTGTGGCTCTGCAATCAAAAATATTGGTTCAAAACTTCTTTTAGAGGGTATTATAGACTATCTTCCATCTCCACTGCAAAGAGAAGCTGCTTTTGCAATAGATGATAATTCTGGTGAACAAGTTGATGTTACTGCTGAAGATAAAGAATTTTCTGCCTATGTTTTTAAAACATTTGCAGACCCTTATGCAGGTAAATTGACAATTTTTAGAGTTTATTCTGGTGCTATTAAAAATGATACATCAATTTACAATGTTAATCAAAAGGAATATGAAAAAATAACTCAACTCTACATTTTACAAGGTAAAAATTTTGTTAAATGTGACGAATTAACTGCTGGTCAAATAGGTATGACAACTAAACTAAAATATACAGAAACATTTGATACATTATCATCAGATGTAGACCCTATAACTTTCCCAGTTGTTACTTTACCAGAACCAGTAATATCTTTTTCTATAACACCTAAATCAAAAGAAGATGAAGATAAAGTATCATCTGCTCTTCAAAAACTTATGGAAGAAGACAAGGGTTTAAAACTTAGAAGAGATGAAAAAACTGGAGATATATTACTTTCTGGTATGGGACAAATGCACATTGAAGTTGTTGCGGAAAAATTACTTAAAAAATTTAATGTTCATGTAGAATTAAATACACCAAAAGTGCCATACATGGAAACAATCAAAATAAAAGCAAATGGTCAAGGTAAATATAAAAAACAATCTGGTGGTAAAGGTCAAT
>JAAGKN010000534.1_pt1 | contig 75387 bp, 62 predicted proteins | sample 6206371 | NCBI WGS metagenome assembly JAAGKN01 (sample SAMN11533720, study PRJNA540317) | gut metagenome | isolation source: fecal pellets from male and female animal of same cohort | host: Peromyscus leucopus | place: USA:CA | collected 2017 | reverse complement strand
TGAAGTGCCCCCAAAAAGTTTTGTGTCTAACTTTTTGGGGGCACTTCAGAGTATGGACGGGGTATCGCGTATGTCGCGTAAGGGTGATTTATTATAGCTTATGCCAGACTGTCGCTTTTCAGTCTGTTCAGTTCGTCCTTGGTACGGCGGCATGTGGGCGTGGCATCCACGCGTGATATGATGTCGTCGTTGTCCATGTTGTCTTCGGAGTATATGAAGATGTTGTTGTGACGAAGTTTGCAAGACTTGTTGCCGTCCTGGTAATAGGTGTTGATAAGCTCGTCTCGTGCTTCCTGCCTTTCGCGTTCCTCGTCGCTGAGCTTCTCTTTCTTTTCCTCCATGTGGGCATTCATCCCGCTGATGCTCTGCAGGCCGAAGCCGGTGGCCAGCAGGGTGATCTTCACCTTGTTGCCCAAGCTGGAATCGGTGGCCAGTCCCCACTTGGTTTCCACATCGTTGCGGAACTTGCCCATGAACTCGTGTATCTCGTTCATCTCCTCCATCATCAGCTCGCTGTGGTCGTCGTCGGCGCAGAAGTTGATGTTGAGGAGCACTTTCTTGGAGTTGAATATGTCGTTGTGGTTCAGCAAAGGAGACGTGATGGCTTCCTTCAAAGCCTTGGTCACACGGTTTTCGCCCTCTCCGTATCCGGTACTCATGATGGCCACGCCTCCATCCTTGAGGACGGTGGTCACGTCCTCGAAGTCCAGATTGATGATGCCGTGCATGGTTATGATTTCTGCTATGCTCTTGGCTGCAATGGTGAGAGTATCGTCGGCTTTGGCAAAGGCGTTGAGCACGCCCAAGTCGGTGTATATCTCTCTCAGTCTTTCATTGTTTATTACCAATAATGCATCCACGTGCTTGGAAATCTCCTCCACGCCATCCAGGGCCTGGTTTATCTTCTTCGTGCCTTCGAACTTGAACGGGATGGTGACGATGCCCACTGTGAGTATTCCCGAATCCTTGGCACATTTGGCAATGATGGGTGCTGCGCCCGTGCCCGTGCCTCCGCCCATGCCAGCGGTGATGAAAACCATGCGGGTACCGTCGTTAAGCATCTGTTTGATGGCATCTATGCTGCTTTCAGCGGCCTGGCGTGCTTTCTCGGGACGGTTGCCCGCTCCCAGGCCGTCGTTGCCAAGTTGCAGATGGTTTGGTACGGCGGCATCCTCCAGGGCCTTCTTGTCTGTATTGCACACGATATAGGACACATCGTGTATGCCCTCGCGGTACATGTGGTTCACGGCGTTGCCTCCGCCCCCGCCTACGCCGATGACCTTGATGAAACAGTTGTTGGTCTGCGGAATTCCGGTAATGGGCAGCCCCATGTCGAAGTTGTTATCTTGATTGCTCATAGCCTGACTGTATTTATGACTGTTATGTGATGGTTATTCGCCGTCGTCCTCTATGAGGGCCTTCGTGAGTATGGTGAAGAATTTCTTGAACGGTTGCTTCTTTTTCTGTTCTGTCTGTCCGTCTGCATTCTGTTCGTTGTCGGTATTGTCCGCTTCGTTGTCGGCAGGTAGCGGTGTGCCGGTCTCTTCTGTTGTTTCGTCGGCCGGTTGTTCGTCAGCGGGATTGGCTGTACGTGTTATGCAGTTCTGTTCGCCATGCAGCAGCAGGGACAGGATATTGTTGGTACGGCCGTTGTCGGGAACGAATATGCCCGGGCACAGGCTGATGTCCGCCGGCATTCCCTTGGCAACACGTATTTGCCTGTCGCATGTCATGATATTCTGGAAAGCCTCCACCAAGGAACGTATCTGTGCTCCGCCTCCGGTGAAGATAATGCCGGAGGTCAGTTTCTCGCTTTCGTCTTCGATTTGTGCCCACACGTTGCGCAGTATCTCTTCGTACCTGGCCTCTATGATTTCGCATAACTTGGCCTCGCTTATCTCCCGGCCGTGGGAAATCTTGATGGTATTGTTCTGCAAGGCATCGGGAGTCTCTATGATGGCGCGCCCGTATTTCAACTTCAGGCTCTCGGCCTCGTCGGCCTCGGTGGTGAGACAGTTGGCAATGTCCATGGTGGCATTGTTGCTGCCAAGTGGCAGGACCACCAGCTTGCGCAGGATATTGTTGGTGTATATGCTTACGGTGGTGGTGTCTGCTCCCAAGTCCACAAGGGCGCAACCGGAACGCTTTTCACTTGCATTGAGGATGGAATCGCCCAAGGCCATGGGCGTGATGAGGAGTTCCGCGATGTCCGCTCCGCCACCGTTGATGCATTTTTCTATGTTTCCGGCAAGCGAGCTGCGGGCAATGATGTTCAGGAAATGAGCTTCGATTTGTTCGGCCTGCATGCCTACGATATCCGAGATGGTACGGTTGCCCACGCGGTATTCCTGCGGAACGACCTCCAGTATTTCCGAGTCGGTATACACCATGCCGCGGTTGGTGTCCATCAACTGGTCTATGAGCGAATTGGCAATCTGGGTCCTTTCGTCGAACGAGCGTTGTATGTGGTTTTGTCTGGAATGCAGCGATTGTCCGCCCAGTCCCACGTAGATGCGTGAGATGGTTTGGCCCAACTGCAATCCTATCTGCCCCAAGACACGCGATATGGCCTGCGTGGTCTTGTCGATGTTGTCGATGATTCCCTTACGTATGCAATGAGAAGAGTTTTCTTCTGCGAATGCCAGTACTTGCATGGTGCCGTCGGACATGCGCTGTCCGGCAATGGCACGTATGGAGGTAGTTGCCAACTCCAATGCTACGATAATGTCCTTTTCTGCTGCCATAGGTGTGTATAGTGTCTTTATTTCCTGTGTTTCTTGGTGCAGACGACTTGGTCCGCATAGTTCAGATTGATGATGCCGTATTTGTTCCATCCGGCTTTGCTGAGGCATTCGTCATAGAATGCCGCAAGCCGTTTCATCTTGTCTTCTATGTCGACAGGCTCGCCAAGGATGATGGTTTGTCCTTCGAGTGAAGGGATAAGTTCTATGTGCTTGGGAGACCTGACGTGTATTTGCTGTATGTTCTTGTTCCACGGGGCATGTGTGTTGATGAAGCCGGCTATGTCCAGAAGGTGTTCCTTGGCAAACTGTTTGGTTATGTTGCCGGTGGCCAGGCAGAGGTCCAGGGCGAAGTGCCCTGTGGGCATGTCGTTGCCTTTGTCGTCCATGTAGAAATCCTCTCCGTTGTCTGCCATGACATGCAGTACGGGCCTGCATGGCATCACCATTATGCACATCAGGTCTTCCGGGGTGTAGTAGCAGATTACCGAGTCGATATACGGGCACTTCTGTAATGTCTCCTCGATGCCTTTGATGTCGATGTCGCGTATGGGCTGACCCTGTATCTGTGTGTTTCCCGCAGACAGAAGGCCGGCCACGAACTGCGAGTCCACGAAATCATGGTTCATGGAATCCTCCAGGCATATTCTTATGCCTTGGCATATCCGTTGGTTGTAGTTGCCGGACATCTTGGCTATGGCGAATGTCAGATATCCGACAACCCCTAACAACATGACTATCTTGATTGCAATCTTCATGCCGTATTATTTAGTTAATGCGTCCGTTATTTCTCCTGCAAAGTTCTCTATGTCTCCCGCACCCAGAGTGATGAGCACGTCGTAGTCGCGCGAGGTGACAAACGACATGAGGTCGGCCTTGGTGCATAGACGTTTGTTGATGCCAGGGCGCAGGTGGTCGTATATCAGCCGGGATGTGATTCCGGGGATGGGTTCCTCTCGGGCAGGGTAGATGTCCATTATCACCACGTCGTCCAGGAGCGAGAGCGCGTCGGCAAAGTCCCTGTAGAAGTCCCTTGTGCGTGTATACAGGTGAGGCTGGAAGATTGCCCTTATGCGTTTGCCGGCATACAATTGCTTGATGCTTAGAATGCTTTGTCGTATTTCGGCGGGATGGTGTGCGTAGTCCGAGATGTAAGCCACGTCCTCCCTGCGGACATGGAAGTCGAAACGCCTGTCCACACCGCCATAGCTCTTCATGGCCATGCGTATTTCCTCTGCTCGGGCACCGGCCAACTGTGCCATGGCCATGGCCGCGATGCCGTTGTCTATATTGATGGCCACGGGTACCCCAAGCTCTATGTCTGTGATGTTTTCGATGGGGGATTGGAAATCGAAAACTATGCTGCCGTTGGCTATGCGAATGTTTTCGGCATGAAAATCGCCCTCGTCCCTACTATAATAATATGTGGTGACGCCATCTTGTGTGTGCGGAATCATCTTCAGACCTTTGTGCAGAATCAGATAGCCACCCGGCTGGATGAGGCCGGTGTAATGCGAGAAAGATTCCAGATAAGCCTCTTCGGTGCCGTAGATGTCGAGGTGATCGGCATCTGTTGAAGTGATGACCGTAGCCCACGGTGTAAGCCAATGAAAGGAGCGGTCAAATTCGTCAGCTTCAATCACCACATATGGACTTTCCGTGGAAAGGATGTAATTGGTGCCGTAGTTCTTGGTGATGCCGCCCAGGAATGCATTGCAGTCCACATGGCTCTGGTGCAGGATGTGTGCGGCCATTGCGGACGTGGTGGTCTTGCCGTGAGTGCCGGCCACGCACAATCCCTTAAGGGTTCTGGTAAGGGTGCCCAGTATCTGTGCGCGTTTTTGCATGTTGAAGCCGTTGGCCTTGAAGAATGACAATTCGTTGTGTGTGGAGGGAATGGCGGGCGTGTACACGACCAGGCAGTCTTTCTTGCTTTTGCATTCCTCGGGTATCATGTCCGTGTTATCCTCGTAATGTATCTTGGCACCCTCTTTCTCCAAGACGTGTGTCAACGGCGTGGGTGTCCTGTCGTATCCGCCTACGAAGATGCCTGTATTTAGGAAATAGCGGGCGATGGCACTCATGCCTATGCCGCCTATGCCTATGAAATATACTGCTTTCATATATATTATATGGTGTGTGGTGTGTTATCTTTTGATTAACTTGAGAACTTCCTGAGCTATGACGGTGTCTGAGTCCTGCATGGCCATTGCGCGGGCGTTATGTCCAAGGTCAAGCAAGGCCTCCTGATCGATGGCCGTGCCCAAGGCTAAAGGCAAGAGTTTTTCTTCTGCCTCGGTATCCTTTACGATGAGTGCGGCTCCTTTGTTTACCAGTGCCATGGCATTGTGTGTCTGATGATCTTCGGCCACATTGGGACTGGGGACCAGGATGCTGGGCTTGCCCAAAAGACATAATTCGCTGATGCTGCTTGCTCCTGCACGGCTGATTACGAGGTCTGCGGCCTTATAGGCCTTGTCCATGGACTGGATGAAGTCGGTTACATAGAGATTGGATGGCTTGCCGAGCCTTTCCAGTTCTTGGGCGATATGTTCCTTGTAGTATCCGCCGGTTTGCCAGATTATCCTCACATTTGCATTGCGTATCTGTTCCACATGTTTCAGTACGCTGTTGTTCAGTGTGCGTGCTCCCAGGCTGCCGCCTATAACCAGTATTATGGGGCGGTCGGCAGAGAATCCGAATTCCTTTGCGGCCTCCTCCTTGCTCAGGGCGGGATTCTGTAGATTCTGGCGGACAGGGTTCCCGGTCAGCAGTATCCTGTCGGCAGGAAAGAACTTCTCCATTCCTTCATATGCCACGCAGATTTTGCTTGCCTTTGTGGCCAAGGTCTTGTTGGTCAGGCCTGCAAAGCTGTTCTGCTCTTGGATTAGGCAAGGGATGCCCATGTCGTAGGCTGCATTCAATGTGGCTGCGCTGGCATATCCGCCCACACCTACTGCCACATCGGGGGCAAATGTCTTCAGAATCTTTTTCACCATTCTCTTGCTCCTGAGGTAGTCCCATAGAATACATACATTGCGTGGGCTCCACAACGGACGTATCAATCCGCGCACGGGCAGTCCGACTATTTCGTAACCTGCCTGTGGCACACGTTGCATTTCCATGCGGTTGTCGGCTCCCACGAACAGAATCTCAGCCTCTGGTACCAACTTCTTCATGGCATTGGCTATGCTTATTGCCGGGAATATGTGTCCTCCGGTTCCGCCTCCGCTTATAATGATTCTTGGCTGTTGCATGCTTCTGTGTTTGTTTCTGTTTCTTCGTTTTTCTCCTCAATACGCTTTGCCGAACGGCTTACACTAAGCATTATTCCCAGAATGGCACAGTTTGCGAACGCACTGGTGCCTCCGCGGCTTACAAGCGGCAGGGTCTGTCCGGTTACGGGAATCGCACCCACGGCCACTGCCATGTTGACCATCGCCTGCGTCACAAGCAATAGAGATAGTCCCATGATCAAGTATGCCGGGTACAGCGACTTGCACTTCTTGGAAATCTTGTATGCACGGTATAGCAGCAATATGTACATGAACATGACGAATGCACCGCCAAATATGCTCCACTCCTCTATGAGGATGGCATAGATGAAGTCGGAGTCGGCATGTGGCAGGTAGTCGCGCTCTACGGAGTTGCCCGGGCCTCGTGGTTTTAGACCGCAGGTTGCAACTGCTATTTGCGCATGCGTTACCTGTTCGTTGTCGTGGATGTCGTAGTCGTTAGGGTCTGGCGGCAGTTCATTTGTCTCTTTTAGCCGGTCTACCCATACGGGGACACGGTGCATTACGCATTCCTTGTCGTTGTACCATTTGTCCAGCGTGCTTTGTGGTATGCTCACTAATGTAAGATACCCTCCCAATCCCAAAGCTACACATATGGTTACCAAGGTGGCCAGTATTTTTGTCGGCACTTGGGAGTAGAAGGCCATGCACAGCATCACTACGCCTATGATTATCGCTGTGCTGAGGTTTTCCGTGACGATAAGCCCCATGGTGAGGATTGCATTGGCGAAGGCTAACTTGAATCCAAACGCGCTTACTCCGTTCTTGTCGCGGAAGACACTGAATATGAAGGCTGTGGTCATTACCAGACCCAATTTTGCGAATTCGCTGGGTTGGAATCTGACATCGCCCACATCGGCCCATCTTGCGGCTCCGTTTATCTGTCCCGTAAGAAAGGCCAAACCGAGGGCTATATAGTAGAATACGGTGAGAACAAGTCCGACCAGTTTATATAGCTTGCACGGTAACATGTGCAGTACCCATGCGAAGCCTATGCCGGCCAGCATGAGTTCGGCGTGCTTTATGACCGGTGCCCAGTACTTGCCTGAACCGAATGTCATGCGGCTGGATGCGCTGTATACAGTGACAATGGAAATACAGCACAGAACCACCAGCACCATCCACAAGGCACCGTCTCCCTGTAGCAGGCCATTCTGCTTAAAGTTCTTTTTACTCCAGTTCTTCATAGCTATGTCATGTATATAATATGGCGGGGTGTCAAAGCAGTATGCGTATTACAGGTTCCTTACCAGAGTCTTGAACTGTTCGCCACGGTCTTCCATGTTCTTGAACAGGTCGAAGCTTGCGCAGCATGGGCTCAGCAGGACGGTATATCCGGGTTTGGCCACTTTCACACATGCATCTATACAGTCCTTCATGTTGTGTGTGTCGAATGTCGGTATGCCGAGAGGATCAAAGAAGTCATGCAGCTTGGTGTTGTCCGCTCCAAGATATACCAATGCGGCACACTTCTGCTTCACCAGTTCCTTGATGGCTTCATAGTCATTGCCCTTGTCCTTGCCTCCGATAATCAGCACTGTTGGCGTAGTCATGCTTTCCAATGCATACCAGCACGCATCCACGTTGGTCGCCTTCGAGTCGTTGATATATTCTACCCCGCCAACGGTGGCTACCTTTTCCAGTCTATGCTCCACGCCTTCAAAGTCTGCAAGGCTTTCCCTCAGGTTCTTGTCACTCACGCCAGCCAGACGTGTGGCTATGCCGGCAGCCAGGGAATTGTACATGTTGTGCTTGCCATGCAGTGACAATGATTCCTGTTCCATGTTGAACGGCGTGGGCCTCTCTATGGTATATGTGCCTTTTTCTATATATCCTATCATGCCATTCTTGCTTAATATGGAGAACGGACACTGTTGTGCCTTTATGCCATATTTGGCTATTTCCTCCTTTATTATAGGGTCGTCTGCCCAATAGATAAAGGAGTCGTCCGGTTCCAGATTTTGTATTATCCTCATCTTGGATGCGGAATACTTGTGCATGTCGTTGTCGTAGCGGTCCAAATGGTCAGGCGTGATGTTCAGCAATACAGCTATGTTGGCATGGAAGTCGTACATGTTGTCCAACTGGAAGCTGCTCAATTCTATCACATAATAGTCATATCCGCACTCTTCTGCTATCTGCAATGCCAATGAGCGTCCGATGTTCCCGGCCAGCCCGACGTTGTATCCGGCATTCTTCAGAATATGATAGATGAGGCTGGTCGTAGTGGTTTTGCCGTTGCTACCCGTTATGCATATCATCTTCGCATCGGTATATCTGCCTGCAAACTCTATTTCGCTGATTATGTGTATTCCCTTCTCTATGGCCTTTGCCACGATGGGAGCGTTGTCTGGTATGCCTGGACTTTTGACAATCTCCTTGGCATCCAGGATTTTCTCTTGGGTGTGCTTGCCCTCTTCCCATGCGATGCCGTATGTGTCCAACATCTCTTTGTAGTGGTCTTTGATATGACCCATGTCGCTCACGAACACGTCATAGCCTTTCTTCAAGGCCAGGACCGCTGCTCCAACACCGCTTTCCGCTGCTCCCAGTACTGCTATCTTATCCATTTCGGTATTATCTGATTTTTAGTGTCACGATGGCCAGTGAAGCCATCAGTATGGTGATTATCCAGAATCTCGTCGTTATCTTGCTTTCCAGCCAACACCCTTTTGGCCAGTTGAAGAAAATTTGTAAATCGTTTGCCAGTTGTCCGGGCTTTATGCGGAAGGTGTCGTGGATTGGAGCCCGTTTGAATACTCTCCATTTCTTTCCACGTCTGTTGCCCATGCGGGCCACGTTGGTTTGCAACAATACGCTGATGCTTTCCACCAGGAATACGAAGCATATCAGCGGTATCAGCAGTTCCTTGTGTATGATTATGGCCGTTACGGCTATTATTCCGCCGATGGTCAGGCTTCCCGTGTCGCCCATGAACACTTGTGCGGGGTATGCGTTGTACCACAGGAAGCCAATCAGTGCGCCCACGAATGCGAGCAGGAAGATTACCAGCTCCTCCGATCCGGGGACGAACATTATATTAAGGTATCCCGCCAAGGCTATATGGCTGGACACATATGCCAGGATGGCCAAGGCTATGCCCATGATGGCCGAGTTCCCGGCGCACATCCCGTCCATGCCGTCATTCAGGTTGGAACCGTTGCTTACCGCCATCACTACAAAAGTAACCATGAACACGAAGAACACCCAACCGGCAGCCGTGCGGTATTTGCCCATGAAAGCAAACAGGTTACTGTAATTGAGGTTGTTGTTCTTCACAAACGGTATGGTGGTGACAGTGCTTTTCACCGGTTCGCTCTTGTGTGTTACGGTCTCGATTCCACCTGTGCGTGAAATGGTAATGTTCTCTCGGATTACCGCGTCGGGACTTTGCCATAGCGTCAGGCCTATAACAAGGCCAAGTACAGCCTGGCCGACCAGTTTGTAGACAGGCTTCATACCGTCCTTGTTTTTCCTCAGCTTGATGTAGTCGTCCATGAAACCGAGGAATCCAAGCCATACGGTGGTCACCAGCATCAGAATCATGTATATGTTGCGCAGCCGTCCCAGCAATACGCAAGGTACGATGACTGATACCAGTATGATGATTCCGCCCATAGTGGGAACGCCTTTCTTCTCCACGCCGTACGGATCTATGCTTGCATCGCGCTGAGCCTCGTTGATGTTGCGTGCCCTCATCCATTTGATAAAGTACTGCCCGAACCACATGGATATAAGCAGGCTCAGTACCAAGGTCAGCAGTCCCCTGAAGGAAATATACTGCCACATTCCGGCACCGCTTATACCGAACTGCTCCAAATACCTGAATAAATAATACAGCATCTCTTACGTTTATGTCTGCTTTCCGTTTGTCTAATGTTCAATTCTCCATTCCAAAGGCCTCGCGCACCACCTCGTGGTCGTCAAAGTGATACTTCACGCCTTTTATTATCTGGTAATCCTCATGCCCCTTGCCGGCTATCAGGATCGCATCTCCTTTCCCGGCCATCATGCACGCCGTGCGTATGGCTTCCCGTCGGTCTGCTATGCAGATGGTTTTCTTCATGTCCTCAGGAGTGAGACCGGCCAGCATATCGTTTATGATGTCCTGCGGTTCCTCGTTGCGTGGATTGTCGCTGGTTATTATCACATGGTCGCTTTGCCTTGCTGCCTCCTGTGCCATCAGTGGTCGTTTGCCCTTGTCCCTGTTGCCTCCGGCACCGCACACAGTCCAGCATTCGCCTTTTCCTCCCATCACCTCTCTTATGGTGCCGAGTACGTTGTTCAGAGCGTCCGGCGTATGTGCATAGTCTATGATGGCAGTGACTCCCTTGGGAGAGCGGAAAGTCTCAAATCGCCCGTTTACAGGTTTCATGGCACTCAACTGTATAAGAGCCTCTTGAGGCTCCATTCCCATCATGCACAGGCTACCGTATATGGCCAGAATGTTCTGTACGTTGAACCTGCCCACGAACTGCACGAACACTTCCGTGCCGTTAAGTTCCAGATTCATGCCCTCGAAGCTCTCCTCCAGTACCTTGGTCCGGAAGTCCGCAGGGCCTCGAAGCGAGTATGTTTTCACCTTGGCCTTTGTGCTCTGGACCATCACCATACCGTTGCGGTCGTCCGCATTGGTGACTGCAAAAGCATCCTTGGGCAGCATGTCAAAGAATCCTTTCTTGGCATCGCGGTAGTTCTCGAACGTTTTGTGATAGTCCAAATGGTCGCGTGTAAGGTTGGTAAAGACACCGCCGGCAAATGTCAGTCCGGCTATCCTCTTCTGGTCCACTGCATGACTGCTCACTTCCATGAAGGCATACTCGCATCCTCGTTCAGCCATCTGTCCAAGCAGACGGTTCAGTGTTATCGGGTCCGGAGTAGTGCATTCTGTAGGGAACGCTTCCCCGTCTATGTAGTTGCATACTGTGCTGCACAGTCCTGCCTTTTTGCCCATGCGGCGTACTACATTGTACAACGTGGTAGCGATTGTGGTCTTTCCGTTAGTTCCTGTCACGCCTATCAATTTCATGCGCTTGGTGGGATTGCCGTAGAAGGTGGTGGCCAAAGGGCCGACCACATCCCCGGTGTTCTCATACACGGCATATGCCACCCCGGGGACCAGTGTCTCCGGCAATGTCTCGCAAATGACGCAGGTGGCCCCCGAGGCTATGGCCTTGTCTATATATTCGTGTCCGTCTGTCTGTGTACCTCGCATGGCCACGAAGGCTGTACCAGTTACACACTTCCTGGAATCTATTTCTATGCTGTTGATGTCCGTATCAGGGTTTCCGTATATCCCGACGGGTTTGCAATGTAAGGTCAGTTCTGATAAAGTCATATACTTGATATATTATATATATGTACGTGTATGCGCGAGGATATTAAATACGGTGCGAAGGCGGTTCTCCATCCGGCACCATGATATTATTCCAACGTCAGCTTTACGCTCATTCCTTTTGTTATCTTTGTTCCGGGTTTCACACTTTGTTCTTTCACGCTACCGGTACCATGGAGCGATACTTTCATCCCGCGTCTCTTAAGTACAAACACCGCATCCTTGGCACCCATGCCTATGACATCCGGTACTTGGTCCGGACTGCAATCACTTGCCTTGTCACGCGTATCCTTGTATGAAGGAGTGAATACAGAAGTGCTGTCTGCCAATTCCGAAGCTCTGCGTGTGGCTCCCTGGGCCATCACATATTGTGATATCTGACTGAATACCGGACCGCATTGGCCGCCGCCAGAGGCCGGCAGGCCGTCCTTCACGATGCATACTATGCAACTGTACTTGGGATCCTCGGACGGGAAATATCCGCAGAAACTGACCATATATCTCCTTGTGCCGCTGTGATAACCGTCCTTGCCGCTGGCCACCTGTGCCGTGCCTGTCTTTCCGCTCACTTGGAACAACTTGCCGCCGTTGCCGGCACGCTTGCCCAACCCTATTCTCACTACGTTGTTCAGACAGAACTGTATGTCTTTCAGTGTAGAGGGTTTGCATATTTGTTCCTTTATCACCTCGGTAGGGAATTCTCTCACAGTCTTTCCATCCTTCAACTCGGCTTTCACGAACTTAGGTTTCACCATTTTGCCTCCATTGGCTATGGCATTGTAGAATGTCAAGGTGCTGATTACCGGTTGCTGCGAGACGTATCCTATGCTCATCCATGGCAGATCAGACTTGCTCCAGTATCTTTTTTTACTATTGGGCTGAGGTATCAGCGGCTCGCCCTTGCCCACGAATGGCAGGTTCAGTGGCAGGCCTACTCCCATGCGCCGCAATCCGTCTACATATGCCTGCGGATTATTTCTGTAGGTATCGTCTATTATGCGGCTCACGCCTATGTTGCTGCTGTTCTCCAGAATCTGCGAGAATGTCAGCACGCCGTATCCTCCCCTGTGCCAGTTGTGGTCTTTCATGACGCGTCCATGCATCGGATACATGCCCCCGGCACAGTCCACTGTAGTGTTCAGCGTGGCCTTGCCTTCGTCCATCGCAAGCATCATGCTGGCAGTCTTGAATGTGGAACCGGGTTCCATCAGGTCGCTCACTACGCTGTTTTTCAGTTCATAATAGTTGCCGTCGTTTCCGCGATGCATGTTTACTATTGCCTTCACCTCCCCGGTAGCCACCTCCATGACTACCGCCATGCCCAGAATGCCGTTCACCGTCTCCTCCTTCAGTTTGGAGACCAATGCCTTTTCTGCCATGTCCTGTATGTCTACGTCTATGGTAGTGAGCAGGTCGTTTCCGGGAACAGGTTCCAGGTCGGTGACCTGCACGTACTTGTTTCTCATTTTCGTGCTGTGCGCCACGCCGGGCTTGCCTGCCAGGATACTGTCGAAGCTCAGCTCCAGTCCGTTCTTGGGCTTGCCGTCGCTGGACTGCAGACTGCCTATGGTTCTTTCCGCCAAGGAACCGTATGGGTGCTTGCGGTACATGATTCTCTCTCCGTAGAAGCCGCCCTTGTACTTGTGCAGATTGAGCAGAGGCAGCTCTACGCATTGCTTGTATTGTATGTATGTGGCGTTATGTGGATATATTCTCCATGACCTGTCTCTTGTTTTCTTCCCCAGTTTCAGTATATTGCGGAAATAGTTGATGTTCTCCTTGCGTGTGGGCTTGTGCTTGGGGAATATATCGGCCAGTCCCTCGGCTATGGTATCCAGTTTGGAGTAGAAAAGCGAGTCGGGTATGTTCCTGTTCAGCACCTCGTAGTCTATGTACAGCCTGTACTCGGGTACGGAACCGGCCATCAGGCGGCCCTTGCAGTCGTAGATGTTGCCGCGTGTGGTGGGCAGGGGTATGTTCTCCTTGCCAAACCGCTTGCTCACGGCTGTCCAATAGTCACGCCTTGTCAACATGGTGTGTACTGCCGTGCTAAGGATATATCCGCCGACGGCGCACATGATTAGGAATAGTGTGAAAAAGCGTGTTGTGCTATTGTTTTTGTCCGGTGTCATGATGTAGGCTGTGGTTTTATTTGTTCACGGTTGTGATAATGGGCGGCTGCACGCTTGCTTTCAGAGTGCTGTCGCCAAAGTTCTTGAGTGCTTTCTCTATCAGGCTCTGCCTGGTCTTCAGTGTCAGTTCGCTGCTGCGTGTCAGGCTGCGGTAGGCCCAATCCGTGCGTTCTTTCTTCAGTTGCTCTATGAGTATGAGTTCCTGCTGTGCCTGGAACCTGCATGTGATGTAACATATTGTGCCCAGTACGGCCAGCACCAGCACCCCTATCTGTTTCTTGAACCACTGGCCGTCGATACTCAGCTGTTGGCGAACGCTTTTCCATTGTTTCAGCGCGTTCTCGTCCTCGCCGTCGCTATGCAGCAGACGGAATATGAGTGCGAAGAAACCGTTCCGGGGCTTCGTGTCCCGACGGGATGCCGTGTTCTTCTTCTTGGGTTCTGTCGCTTTCTTTTCGGATGTCGTCTCTTCCTGTGTCATTGTCGTCTCCCTCATGTCTTTTCTGCTATTCTTAGTTTGGCCGATCTGCTTCGCGGGTTTACGGCCAGCTCCTCGGCCGAGGCCGTGGTCACTCCCTTGTTCACCGGTTTCAGTACGGTCCGGCTTTTGCCGTAGATTAGCGCCAGAGTGTCCTGTCCGTCATTGTTTGTGCTGCCTTCCTTGATGTGGGTTTTCACTATCCTGTCCTCAAGGCTGTGGTATGTCATCACCACCAGACGTCCTCCGGGGGCCAGCAATTCCGTTGCTCCGTCCAGCATCTGCTTCAAGGCTTTCATTTCTCCGTTCACTTCTATGCGCAGGGCTTGAAATACGCGTGCAAGGTCTTTCTTCTCGCGGTCGCGGCCCAAGAGCGGCGACACCACCTCGGCCAGCTGCCCTGTCGTGGAGATTTCGCCTCTGCCTCTGGCTTTCGTTATGGCGGCGGCTATGCGTCGGCTCTGTCGCAATTCGCCATATAGGTAGAGTACGTCTGCCAACTGCTCTTCTGTGTACTGCGCCACCAGTTGCCTGGCCGACATTCCGGCCGTTTGGTTCATCCTCATGTCCAGCGGTGCATCGTACCTGAAGGAGAAGCCTCGTTCCCTTGCGTCCAAATGATGACTGCTTACGCCAAGGTCGGCCAATACTCCGTCTACATGTTCTATTCCGTAGTACCGCATCCAGTTCTTGACAAAGCGGAAGTTGCTGCGGACAAAGGTGAATCTGTCGTCTTCCAAGGCTCCTTGCATGGCATCCAGGTCCTGGTCGAAACCATAGAGGCGCCCATCTGCCGAGAGATGTTGCAGTATTTCCTTGCTGTGGCCTCCTCCTCCGTAGGTCAGATCGACGTACACCCCGTTCGGGCGTATGTCCAGTCCGGCCATGCATTCGTTCAGCATGACAGGTATGTGGTAACAATCCGGGTTCATTGTGCAGTGTGGTTCATTATGTCTTCCAGGCTTCCTGCCAGGTCTTCGTCGTTGTCCAGTGTCTCTTCGGCTTTTTGCCGGTTCCATATCTCTATGGAATCATCCATGCCTATGAATCTGACGTCGCCGGTTATTTCGGCGGCCTCCATGTAACGGCGTGGTATGAGTATGCGTCCGTTCCCGTCAATGCCTATGCGTTCTGCTCCGGCTACGAAACCACGCAGGACAGAGCGTCCGCGGCTGTCGAACGGATTGGTACGCTGCACAATGGCATCCACCATGTCGTTCCATACGTTTTCGGGATACAGGACCAGACATTTCTGGAATATGTCCCGTCTCAGGATTAGTGCGTCCAGTCCGGCCTGTTGCAGTATTTTGCGGAAAGTCGCGGGAATGAACACGCGTCCTTTTTCGTCCGTTCTTGCGTCTATGTTGCCGGTGAATCTCATGCGTACGTACCTTATAAGGGATTATTCTGCCACAAAGATAGTGAATTCCCCACAATTCCCCACTTGTTTCCGCGAATAATTTCGATTGGGGACAGAAGTTTTTTCTCGCTCATATAAATGCTTGGCAATGCGTGAATTCAATTATGCCGATGAAAGCGTGGATTATTGCATTGATGTGGTGAAAAAGCTGTTCCTTGGACGGATGGGTGGGGCGAAAACTTGTAAGGGTGGGGGATAATTTGTATCTTTGCCCCGTTATATCAAGAAAAAACGAACGAATATAAAATTACGGAAACGATATGGAACTCGGCAGAACCAATTTTGCGGCCAGGGCCTTCCTGCTTTTTCTTGCAGTGGCGGTCTGTTTCGTGGCCCAGGCGGGAAAGAAACACAAGAAGGAGCATCGCAGCGTCGTGCGTCTGGAGACCAGTGCCGGCGTGATCAGGATTGCCTTGTCCGATCTCACGCCGTTGCATCGCGACAATTTCCTGCGTCTCGCGGAGGAGGGCTTTTATGACGGGCTGCTTTTCCACCGCGTCATAAAGGGCTTCATGATACAGGCCGGAGATCCTTCCAGCCGTGAGGCCTCGCGCGACAGCCTTTTGGGCGAAGGCGGTCCGGGTTATACCTTGCCGGCCGAGATAGTGTTTCCGGAACTCTATCATGTGCGTGGCAGTGTGGCGGCCGCCAGGGAGGGTGATGATGTCAATCCGGAATTTCGTAGCAGCGGGTCGCAGTTCTATATCGTTTGGGGCAAGCGCATGCAGCCGGCTCCGTTGCGTAAGGCCATGTCCTATTTGGCGGAAAAAGGAATAGAACTGAACAGGTTTATGCTCAATGATTATCAGATGTATGGAGGTACACCCCATTTGGACGGTTCTTATACTGTTTTCGGTCATGTCATTGAGGGCCTGGACGTGGTGGAGGCCATACAGGCAGTGGCAACTGATGCCCGCGACCGTCCCTTGGAGGATGTGGTCGTCATACGTGCCACTGTGGAAAGTAGAAGCCGTGAGGCCGTGGCCGCCCAAAAGTGATTTGGGTGCGATATTCTGACGGGTGAATGTTTGTCGGTTATGGAATTTTTCTCTACCTTTGCTGCGACAATGAGCTGGGAAGGTACCATAATCACTTTGACTTTTGCCTGTTGCGCGACCGCGCATTTCGTGGGAATGTGCATAACAGGCATATTGGCGCGTCACCGTGTGCAATATCTTAGTCTGGTGGCCATGTTGGCAATCTTTTTTTGCGTGATCGCTATCGTCGCCATGTATGGCGAGAACGTGGCGCACGGCAATCCCGGTTTGCTCAATCCTTACATGTTGCTCATGCTTGTGGTGGGAACTTATTTGCAGAGCATCTACTCTTTGGGCATCATGATGCCCGGATACTTGCAGTGGGGTCGTATGGTCAGATATGCCTCTCCCATATTTGTCCTGGGCATTGCGTATGTCGTGGCCATGTATCCTTACGCCCAGCTGACCAGGGTCTATTCGGCCGCCGAACTGTTCGACAACATATTTTCTCTTGACTTCATACTGAGGATTCTGGCTCTGCTTTTGGGTGTCTATTATGTGCTGAATATCCTTGTGCTGCCTCATCGCCTGGCCTTCAAGGCTGTGTTCCCTGTGTCTCTTATTGCATATGTGGTTTTGTTGTTCCTGTCCGTGATACTGTATCTGTATACGGCTCTCGACTATCATTCCCTTTTGCTCTGTGCATACATTGTCTTGTTCACTTTGGTCAACTTTTTCTGGGTGTGCCATTCCATGGAGATGCTTGTCATTAAGATGCCGCATCCGGATATCAGCCTTGGCGTGGACGGGCAAGCGGAACTGGCGGAAAGTGCGGCCGAGGACAGCCGGGAGGACGAGCAGAAGCAGGTTGACTTCAATGAGGCGAACCAGCGCCGTTATTTGCAGGTGCAGGTGTGGATGCAGCGTAATCGTGACAAGTGGACGAGCAACGGTTTTACCCGCGACCGTCTGTGTGAAGAGACCGGCATCAACCGCCAGCTGATGTTGCAGTGTCTGCGCAGCCAGGGACACAACAATGTACACGAATACATTACCGCATATCGTGTGCAGGAGTTGAAACGTCTGATTGCCCGTGGCGAGGTGCGTGGCGTGGCGGATGCCTTGGTGGTGGGCTTCGGTTCCATCAAGACGGCGCGTTTGTGTTTTGAACGCATAGAGGGATGCGGGCTGGACGACTTTTTGACGCAGAAGGTTCGGGTGGATTGAGGTTGAAAAATACTTACATGGGGTTATGTCATGGCGTAATCCCGTTTTTCTCTCTCCCGATACCGTGATTTGACAATAGTATTGTCGTCATCTTGACAATACTGTTCTTTCGATCCCGACAATACTGTTGACGCTGTTTCGACAATACTGTAGTCTCGTCCCGGACAATGCTTTAGCCAATCCGTGATTCGGGCGGATATGAATCCCGATGTCGCTTTTGTGCAGGTATGTAACCTCGCATGGCTCTTTGTGGTTGCGCCTGAGACCGTTAGAAGCAGATGTGTCGTCGTCTCATTGGCTGTCTTTTTTTGAGTTTGGCGATACAGGGTGTTAAGGATGTCGTGAAAACATATCAAAAATCTGACATCTCCATTGGTGGACCGAGGCCATCTCCGGTTGGTGCCATGAGGAACGAGACGAGAGGCCTCGTGACGGCACATATCCATGCCTGTGTGTGCTTTCTCTGCTCTCTGCGTATATATGAATGTGCACAAACGTGCGCGTGCGAAATATATTTCTGTCATGATGCTTGTGCGTAAGCGACTTTTTTTGTACTTTTGTGCGTAAAATGGGAAGTGTGGCATGGCGTTTGTCAGCTTCTGTAACGTATTATTAACCATAAAAGCATAAGGCTTATGAGAAAACTTTTACTTTTATTCGCAGCCATGTTTATTGGCACGGCTTCTCTGTTTGCCGAGGAGAAGGTAGTAACCATCACCGGTGAAGATAATCTGTGGTCGACAACTGCAGGTACGCAGAGCAATACCAAGGATGGCGTCACCATAGCCACCAACAACGGTATCTATGGAACTGTCAATGGTATCGGCCAGTATCGTGCTTATAAAGATGCTGACTTTACTGTGTCTGTGGCCGAAGGCGTAATCACCGGCATTGAGATTGTCTGCAATGCCAACGGTACCACCAAGTATGGCCCCGGCTGCTACGACTCATGGTCCACTGGTGATTATACCTATGCAGAGAAAGTAGGCACATGGACCGGCAGCGCTGCAAGCGTGGTGTTGACGGCTGGCTCTGCCCAGGTACGTATGGAAAGCATCAAGGTCACCTATGAAATCGAGGGTAGTGTTACGCCCGAGCCTACAGCGACAGCATTGGCGCTTTCCGAGGCTACTCCTGTCAAGACCGAGTACAGTGTTGGCGAGGCTTTCAGCACTGAAGGCTTGGTGGCTACTGCTACTTTCTCCGATGAAAGCACCAAGGATGTGACCGGGAACGTGGAGTGGACTTGCGAACCTGCAGTGATTGCCGCCGACACCAAGTCCGTCACTGTCACCGCCTCTTACAAGGACCTGACTGCCAGCAAGAGCTTTGATGTCACAGTAGTTGTCGTTGAGGGCGAACAGACGGTTATCATCACCGGTGAGGACGCATTGTGGACAACTACCGCAGGTGCGCAGACCGGCAGCAAGGGGGGGGTAACCATTGCCACTACTCAAGGTCTGTTGGGAACATACAGCAATGTAGGCCAGTATCGTGCTTACAAAGGCCAGACCTTTACCGTATCTGTGGCTGAGGGCAATATCACCTCTATAGAATTTACCTGTCAGGCTGCCAACGATGCACAGTATGGTCCCGGCAGCTACAATTCATGGTCTACAGGCGATTACGCCTATGCCGAGAAAGTTGGCACATGGACCGGCAACGCTGAAACCGTATCATTTGTCGCAGGGTTGAACCAGGTTCGTATGGAGACCATCAAGGTGACATACGTCGTGGGCGATAACGCTCCCGAAGCTACAGCCTTGGAGTTGACGGAGGCTGCTCCTGTTCAGACAGAGTGCTATGTCGGTGACGCCTTCGGCATCGAAGGCCTGGTGGCTACCGCCATATTCTCGGACGAGAGCACAAAGGACGTTACCGATGCTGCCTCTTGGACTTGTGAGCCGGCAGTGATTGCCGAGGACACAAAGACGGTTACTGTTACCGCTACATATAAGGGTCTGACAGCCAGCAAGACCTATGATGTGACCGTCAAGAGCATTGCCAACACTCCTGAGACAGCTTACACCGTTGAGGAGGCCGTTGCTCTCATTGAGGCCGGTAAGGGCTTGAGCTCCAACGTGTACATCAAGGGTATTGTTTCTAAGGTGGAAAGCTTCAACGAGAAGTACGGTTCAATCACATACTACATTTCAACTGACGGTACCGAGGCTACACAGCAGTTCATGTGCTACAGCGGCTTGAACGTAGGTGGTGAGCAGTTCACCTCCATCGAAGACCTGGAGGTTGGCTCTTCCGTGGTTGTAAAGGGTGTGATGAAGAAGTTCGGCGATATCTACGAGTTCAACTACAACAACGAGATTGTTTCTCTTGTGTCCGTTGGCATCGACGGCATTGCTGCCGAGAATGCTGCCGTTGCCGGCAAGGTGATGGAGAATGGCAAAGTGGTTGTGCTGAAAGCTGGCAAGAAGTACACCGTTGCCGGTCAGAGAATCAAGTAAGAAGGCAAACTTGCATTGGTAAAACAAGAACTCTTCCGCCTCGTGTCCGGCCATTATATATTATAAGGTATAGGAGAAAGGTTCTGCCATGATGGCGGATGAGATGTGATGAATGAAAAGGACATTGACGATATTTATGCTAATCGGTGCTCTGCTGCATATTGCGGCAGTGGCACCGACTGGTGTATACCGCCAAAGGCCTGTGCAACAGAAGCAGGATACTATAGTGAAGTTGGTACCACGCGAGGGTGACGGCGAGGCGAGACGCAAGATGAGCACGTCTGCATATCCGGTGCAGTTGAATGTCGTAGGGAATGCCGTGAGAGTGCAAAGTCCCGAGAACCAGATTTTGCCCGTGTACACTGCCAATGGAGCTTTCTATCTGTTCATGCGGCTGAACAAGGGAGTCAACTGGCTGAATGGATTGCCGCAAGGACGGTACTTCATCAACAACCGGTTGGTGATTATCAAATAGACCGACAAAAGCATACACATACACACATATACACAGGATGGATGGCCGTGCCTCCCGCTTCAAGGCAGGAAAGCGCATGCCGGATGTCATCAGTGGGATACGAATATCATGGAAGAGATTATCGCAAAGGTTCCGCGCGAGTTGATAAAGGCCGAATTGACCGAGGAGCGCAAGTTGCGCCACACAAACAAGAGCGGCAATGACGTTTACATCGTTACGTGGCAGGACTCGCCTAATACACTGCGCGAGATAGGCCGGTTGCGCGAGATAGCATTCAGGGCGGCCGGTGGAGGCTCGGGCAAGAGCATGGACTTGGACGAGTTTGACACATGCGACAATCCCTATAAGCAATTGGTGGTGTGGGACCCTGAGGAAGAGGAGATTCTGGGCGGGTATCGCTACATACTCGGACGTGACTGGAAGATTGGGCCTGACGGCCAGCCGCACTTGGCCACCAGCCACATGTTCCGCTTCTCCGATGTCTTCATGCGCGACTATGCGCCATGGACCGTGGAACTGGGACGCAGTTTCGTCACGCTTGAATATCAGAGCAGCCGCATGGGCACAAAGGGCCTTTTTGCCCTGGACAACCTGTGGGACGGTCTGGGCGCAGTCACGGTGATAGAACCGGACGTACGTTACCTTTTCGGAAAGTTCACCATGTATCCTTCCTATGACCGTCTCAGTCGCGACATGATACTTTATTTCCTGCACAAGCATTTTCCCGATCCCGACTGCCTGATAGAACCCATCGTGCCATTGCGTTACGAGCATGACACGGCACGATTCAAGCAGCTGTTCGTGGAGGATGATTTCAAGAAAGATTACCGGATACTGAACAAGGCCGTGCGTGAACGAGGTCTGAACATTCCGCCATTGGTGAATGCCTACATGGGGCTGTCACCCACGATGAAGCTTTTCGGCACTGCCATAAATGATGGCTTCGGCAATGTGGAGGAGACGGGCATACTGATTGCCGTGGACGAGATATTGCAAGAGAAGCGCATGCGATACATAGACACTTTCGCGGCAGAACATCCGGAACTGGTGAACCTTACATCTGGTGCCAGCAAGCTGTTCTATCCTGTGGATTCTGCACCGAAGTCATGATGAAGTGGGAACGACTGTTATCAAACAAGAGGTTGGGACAGGAACAGCGACCTCATAAGAAGGATGACCGCACGGAGTTTCAGCGCGATTACGACCGCTTGATTTTTTCTGCGCCTTTCCGTCGCTTGCAGAACAAGACCCAGGTCTTTCCTCTGCCTGGCAGTATTTTTGTCCACAACAGGCTGACGCACTCTCTGGAAGTGAGCAGCGTGGGACGTTCTTTGGGCAACGATGTGGCGCGCGAACTGCTGCAGCGTCACCCTCATCTGCGCGACACGCACATCATGGAGATGGGCAGCATAGTGTCGGCGGCATGCCTTGCGCATGACTTGGGCAATCCTCCTTTCGGCCACAGCGGGGAAAAGGCCATCGGGACGTATTTCAGTGAGGGAGACGGCCGCTTCCTTAAGGATTATTTTTGTGACGAGACAGGCGACTCGCTTACTGCGGCACAATGGGAGGACCTCGTCTGTTTCGAAGGCAACGCCAACGCCTTTCGCCTGTTGACGCACCACTTCAACGGACGCCGCCAGGGCGGTTTCGTCATGACATACAGTACGCTGGCTTCCATAGTCAAGTACCCTTTTAGCAGTAATCTGGCAGGAGGCAAGAGAAAGTTCGGCTTCTTCTGCGATGAAATCGAGTATTATCAACGTATAGCCGAGGAACTGGGCATCAGACGGTTCGACAGTCCGGACGGGACATTGCGCTATGCACGTTACCCTTTGGTGTATCTCGTGGAGGCTGCGGATGATATTTGCTATGAGATAATGGACATAGAGGATGCCCATAAACTGAAGATACTTACTACGGAGGAGACCAAGGAACTGCTGCTGGCATACTTCGACGAGAAGCAACGGGAACACATAATGGAACGTATGTCAACCTTGGATGACCTCAACGAACAGATAGTATATCTCCGTTCTTGTGTGATCAATGCCCTTGAGACGGAATGTGTGAAGGTCTTTGTAAACAACGAGGATGCCATATTGGCGGGCGAGTTTCAAGGTAGCCTCGTAGGCCATATCAGCGAGATACCGCGACAGGCATACCGCCGTTGCGAGGAAGTAAGCTATGCCCGTATCTACAGGACCCGTGATGTCATGGATATAGAAATAGCCGGCTACAAGGTCATAACGACTCTGACCGATATGATGGTGCAGGCCGTGATACATCCCGACAAGGCCTTTTCGCAACTGCTCATCAACCGCGTCTCCGCACAATACGACATTAAGGCTCCGACACTCTACGGTCGCATAATGGCCGTGCTGGATTACATATCGGGCATGACCGACGTTTATGCCATGGACATGTATCGCAACATCAACGGAATGTCCATCCCCACACTCTGAGACGACGTGTGAGGGAAATATGAACAACATTTCTTTCTGATCAGGAATGGAATATATAAAGATATTGAACAAATCTCACCATCCTCTGCCTGAGTATTCGACTCCATGCAGTGCGGGAATGGATCTGAGGGCAAGCATAGACGCCCCCTTGGTGATAAAGCCTATGGAGCGCGTATTGGTGCCCACGGGATTGTACATGGCTTTGCCGGAGGGATGTGAAGCCCAGGTTAGACCGCGTAGCGGACTTGCCTTGAAGCACGGTGTGACCGTACTGAATACCCCAGGGACAATAGATGCCGACTATCGTGGCGAGATAGGCGTGATACTGATAAACCTCGGACAGGAGGATTTTGTCATACGTGACGGGGAACGCATAGCACAGATGGTGATAGCAAGATACGAACACGCGGAGTTCGTGAGCGTGGAAACATTGGACAAAACGGAACGTGGCGAAGGAGGTTTCGGCCACAGCGGTGTATTATGAGATTGTATGTTGTAGCTCTCCTGCTGTTGGTGTGCCGGGTGGCCGGCGCGCAGGCACGTCTGGATTATTTTATGATGGAGGCGGCGAAGTGTCGTATGCAGGACAACATGTCGGCCTCCATGGAAATGTATCGTCATTGTCTTGAGATAGACCCCGATTCGCCAGAGGCCCTGTTCCAGGTGGGATTGGTACATATATACATGAAAGAGGACAGCCTTGGCATGGATTGTCTGGAGAGAGCGGTGGAACTGGATTCCGATAATTCCTATTATCTCGAGGTTCTGGCAAGCCTGTATATACGCAGGGCTGAAGTGGACGAGGCCCTGCCGTTGCTGGAGCGGTTGAGCCGGCTGCAAAGCAAACGTTCGGACGTGCTGTATCAGTTGGCCAACATCTATGCCAATAACGAAGAATATGCCCGTTCCATAGAGGTGTACGATAAGATGGAAATGCTGGAAGGCAAATTGCCAAGCATCAGCCGCGACAAGTTCTCGCTGTACATGCAGATGGGCGACAGCGTCAGCGCGTTCAAGGAATTGCAGAGCCTTTGCGACGAGTATCCTGCTGACATGTCTTACCGTATAGGTATGGGGTACAGTTATCAGCAGTTGGGCAATTTCGAGGAAGCCATGAAGATATACGATGAGGTACGCCGTGTGGATCCGGGTAACATGACGTTGCAGATGGCTCTGATGGACTATTACAGGCAGCAAGGACAGGATAGCCTGTACGAAGCCACACGCGACTCCATCCTCTATGCTCCCAGGACTGCCACCGAGGAAAGAGTGCGCATCCTGCAGCAGATGTCGATGGCATCTTCCTCCGACTCGCTTGGAAGGGAACAGATGTCAGGCGTCTTCGAACATGTGTTGCAGGTAGATTCCACCAATACCGACCTGTTGATGCTGTATGCCTTGTATCTGGAGGGAACCAAAAGCCCCGCTGTGGACATACATAATGTCCTGGTGCGTGTTATGGCCATAGCTCCGGATAACGAGGAAGCTATCCGCTGGCTCCTGCGCTATTATGGTGACGAACACGATTACAATTCCTTGGAGGAGGTTTGCCGCAAGGGTGTCAACTATCATCCAGAGAACCTGTCGTTCCACTACTTCCTTGGTGTGTCTTTGCTGCTGCAAGGCGATGAAACCGGCGCTTTGGACGCCTTGCGCCGTGGGCTGCGTCTGCGGCCGGCCGATGCCAACCCGGACTTGGTCGCTTCTATGTTCACCTCTACAGGAGACATCCTATACCGGATGGGCAAGGATAAGGAAGCCTTTGCCGAATACGACTCTGCACTGGTCTACAATCCCGACGATGCCATGTGCCTCAATAACTACGCCTACTTCTTGTCACTGAAGAATGAGAATCTGGACAAGGCGGAGGAAATGAGCTACCGTGCAGTGAAGGCGGAGTCAGGTAACGCTACTTACCTGGACACCTATGCGTGGATAATGTTCATGAAGGGCAAGTATGCCGAGGCTGCCGAGTATATGGACATGATTGTGCCTCGGGACAGCCTTGAGCAGTTTCTTGCCAACGATACGGTCACGAGTGCCGTTTTGTTGGAGCATGCCGGTGATATTGCCTGGATGAATGGCGATAGGTCCCGGGCCTTGTATCTGTGGCTGAATGCAGTGGAGCGTTCGGACAAGGACGTATCGCCCGTGTTGTTGAAGAAAGTAAGGAAGAGGAGATACTATAAGGCAGAGTAAACATGCATTGGTGTTTTCCTCCCGTCTTTCCCCAAAAATCCTACAATATCTGAAATACTGACTTAAAGTATATTATAAAGTGAAACGGATACGTTATTATATAGTCGGTGTGCTTGCCATTATTTTCATGGCGGCCTGTTCCTCCAGCCGCAAGGCGTCAGGTTCCGGCTACAAGGATGTTCCAGCCTCCACATGGAAGGCTGACGAGTGTGTCACTGCCAAGGCAAATATCCGTATCGGTACGGATAAGGGCAAGGGCGTGAGTGTGGGAGGAACGCTGAAAATGAAGCGTGACGATGTCATCATTCTGAATGCCACCTATCTCTTCGGCCTGCAAATAGGCACTATGGAGTTGGCCCGGGATAGCGTGCTGGTGGTCAGTCGCTACACTCGTCAGTATATCCGCATGACTTATCCCGAGTTGTCAGCATTGATAGGCCGCGATGTCACATTCGAGGACATTCAGGACATATTTTGGGGAGAAGCCGAGGAGTTCCGTGTCAAGTCAGTGGAGTGGAAGTATGGAAGTTTTGTCAAAATGGAGGATGAACGCCGTTTGCCGGAGCAGTTGGACATGACTTTTGCCAGTGGAGCCACTTCCTTGGAGATGTCCCTGACTCTGAGTCGTCACAAGTACGAGACCGGATGGAGCACACGTAGTTCGTTCAATATTGCCAACTACGAACAACTGTCGCCCGAGCAGATCAGAAAGTTGGTGGCCATGTTAATAGGGAGAGGATAGGATATGCACTTACCCGGACTTTGTCGTTATCTGTCCATGTTGCTGCTGGTACTGTGTGTCGGTGGTTTCATGCCAGTGTGCGCCCAGAATAGTAAGAAAGTCAAGAATCTCAAGGCACAGCAGACCAAATTGCAGAAAAACCTCAAGCAATCGCGACAGGCTTTGGACAAGACGGGAAAGGAGGGGAAGGATGCCCGAAGCTATCTTCACAACATTGATCGTCGCCTGGATGAGCATGCCGCGGACATACACCACATGGAGGTGGAAATGGACAGCATGAGGGCAAGGATGGAGGTTCTGCGCTCCGATATCACCAAGATTGACGCCCGTCTGACCGAGAAGAAGGCCCGCTATGTCCGAGTGCTTAACTACTCCCGGCGGTTTCCAAAGGTGGACAATACTTTGCTCTATGTCCTCAGTGCCAATACATTGACGCAGATGTACCGTCGTGCCAGATATGCCAAGGAATACATCGTCTACCAGCATGACCTTGGCAAGCATATACAGAAAGAGCACAGCCAATTACTGGATGCCAAGGGCAAGCTTCTTGCCACGCAAAGTCGTGCCTCGGCCACCCTGAACGAGATGATGCGCCAGCGTCGCCTGCTTAGCGACAAGCAGGTACGACAGCAGCAATATGTCAAGAACTTGAAAGCAAAGGAAGACGGCCTGCGTTCCCAAGTGGCCAAGCAAGAGAAGGAACTGAAGGCGCTCAACAAGAAGATAGACGACCTCATAGCCTATGAGATAGAGCAGGCCAGGAAGCGTGCCGAGGCCGAGGCGCGTCGCAAGGCTGAAGCCCAGCGTAGCAAGGCCAATGCCGCTAACAACGGCAAACAATCCGCAGGAGTCAAGAACAAGGTTCCTGCCGCCAAACCCTCGGCACCGGCCAAGGGCGGTTCTGATTCATGGCTTACTGCGGATGACAAGAAACTGAACGGCAGTTTCCAGCAGAATCGTGGTCGCCTGCCTGTTCCCATTACCGGGCAGTACAGGATAGGCAGCCGCTTTGGCATGTACAACGTTTCTGGACTGAAGAACGTTACTTTGGACAACAAGGGTGTGAACTATGTCGGAAAGCCGGGTGCGCGTGCCCGCTGTGTCTTTGACGGCGTGGTGACCGCCGTGTTCCAGTTTGGCGGTTCCAAGAACGTCCTGGTGCGCCATGGCAGCTACATATCAGTCTATTGCAACCTGTCCTCGGTCATTGTCCGGAAGGGCCAGAAGTTGAAGGCGCGCGACCTCATAGGTACCGTTATGGCCGATGATTCGGGCAACAGCGTGCTGCACTTCCAGTTGCGCAAGGAGACTACAAAGTTAAATCCCGAAGCATGGATAGGTAGATAGCTATTGCCTCGCTGATTTCGCTTCTAAGTATGTATTCGTCGGCCGTGTGGCTGCGGGAACTGTTGCCGGGGCCCATTTTCAGTGACGGAAAGCGCATCAATGCCTGGTCGCTGAGCGTGGGGCTGCCGAAAGGAACTCTGCCCAGAGCCACGGCCTGTTGCACAAGAGGATGCATGGGGTCTATGCGCGAGGATGACAATCGGAAGCTGCGGGCCTTCACATCGCTTTGCACGTGGGAGCATACCGTTTCATATATTTCTTCGTTGGTATAAAGTTCGTTGCTCCTCACATCCACGGTGAATGTGCATTTGTCCGGCACCACGTTGTGTTGTGTGCCGGCATTCACGATGGTTACAGTCATTTTCACCGGACCCAGCATTGGGCTTACCCGCTCAAAGCGATAATCTTTCAACCATGCCATGTCCTCCATTGCATGGTAGATGGCATTGTCGCCCTCATCCCTGGCCGCATGTCCCGCTGTTCCGTGGGCAGTGAGGTCCAGTACCATCAGTCCTTTTTCCGCTATGGCCGGGTGCATGCCGGTGGGTTCGCCCACTATAGCCACGTCTATCTTTGGCAGGAGCGTCAGCAGGTGCTCCATGCCCAGCTTGCCGCTGACTTCCTCCTCGGCACTGATGGCAAGGATGAGATTGTAGGCCAATGGAACGTGCATCAACACCCTGAAGACTTGTACGAGAGATACCACGGATGCTCCGTCGTCGTTGCTTCCAAGGCCATAAATCTTGTCTTCCTCCATGGTTGCCCGATAGGGCTGGCGGGTCCATGAATCGGACGGTTTCACCGTATCCATGTGGGCGTTCAGCATCAGTGTCGGGCGTTCCGGACGATACTCCGGAGCCACGCACCACAGGTTGTTGCCATCGCGCTGCATGTCTATGCCGTAATCTTGGCGGAGGGTCCGCTCCAGCATGTCGGCCACATCCTTTTCGTTGCGGCTGGTGCCGGGAATCTCTATCATGCGGCAAAGCAATGCCACCGCATCGTCTGTAAGGCTGTCTATGTTCATGACTTGATTGTTGTTTGCCGGCCTCCTCGTCATACTCCGGCAGACCAAGGCTTTGCTGTTCGCAGGCAAAGGTACTCTTTTTGGGGACAATAAGCGAATTATTTACCTGTTTATTCCGCCTATCTGCCAAGAAAGCAGTATCTTTGTGAACGAAGAGAGGCGAAGAACATCATGCAGAACCACAGTCCATTACCGATATTGGTGCACGACCAGGCCCGCATCTATGGCGAGCGAGTGGCGTTGCGCTATCGGGACTATGACGATGGGTGCTGGAAGGATATCTCGTGGAAGACCTTCTCCGGTAACGTGCGCAGGTTGTCGTGTGCCTTGTTGGCTTGGGGAGTGGGAGAGCAGGAGAACATGGCGGTGTTCTCGCAGAACAAGCCCGAGGTGCTCTATGCCGACTTTGCCGCGTATGCCGTCAGGGCTGTGACCGTGCCACTCTATGCCACCAGCAGCGAGATGCAGGTCAAGTATATCGTAAGCGATGCCGGCATACGTTACATGTTTGTAGGGGAGCAGGAGCAGTACGACATAGCTTTCCGGGTGCTTACCCACGGTTCTTCATTGGAGAGGCTTGTAGTCTTTGACCCACATGTCCGTCTCAATCCCGAGGACAGTACCAGCGTTTATCTTCACGAACTTCTGCAGGATGAAAGCCATGACGTGCATCTTGGCGAGATGGAGCACCGTATGACTGCCGTGCAAGACAAGGACCTGGCCAACATACTGTATACCAGCGGTACCACCGGATTGTCCAAGGGTGTCATGCTCACTCACGGGATGTATATGGCTGCCATTGCCGCTCATGAGAAGCTATTCCCGCTGACGGACAATGACGTGATATTGGACTTTCTGCCCTTTACCCATGTCTTTGAACGTGGCTGGGCATATTTGTGCATAGCCACGGGATGTACCTTGGCCGTCAACCTCCGTCCGGCTGACATCTTGCGTTCACTCAAGGAAATCCAGCCCACGTGCATGTGCGCCGTACCCCGTTTTTGGGAAAAGGTCTACGCTGCCGTGCAGCAGAAGATTGACAGTAGCAGTCCGTTGCAGCAAAGTATCATTCTGGATGCGTTGCGTGTGGGACATGAATACAATGTCGAGTACAAGATGAAGGGTCGTCGTCCGTCCTTGGGGCTGAGGATGCAGTATTCTCTCTACGACAGTACTGTCATCTCAGTGCTAAAGAGGCATCTCGGTCTGGACCGTGCCAACTTCTTCCCGACGGCCGGCTCAGCCATTCCTCCGCAGGTGGAGGACTTTGTCCATTCCGCAGGTCTGATGATGGTGGCGGGATACGGTCTCACGGAGAGCACGGCAACGGTCAGTCTGGACCGCGTGTGTCAGCCGATTTCCGTAGGTAGCGTGGGACGGTTGTTGCCAGGGGTGGAACTGCGTTTCGGGGAGAACAATGAAGTCCTTCTCCGTGGCAAGACCATAACCCCGGGGTACTATCGCAAGGCCGAGGTGACAGAGCTTTCCATAGATGCCGAGGGATGGTTCCACACGGGAGATGCCGGTTACATGAGGGATGGGGAACTGTTTCTCACCGATCGCATAAAGGACCTCTTCAAGACCAGCAACGGCAAATACATAGCCCCACAGCTGATAGAATCCAAGTTGTGCGTGGACAAGTACATAGACCAGATTGTGGTGGTGGCTGAACAGCGTAAATTCGTCTCCGCTCTGGTGATACCGCAGTACGACATGTTGGCCGACCTGGCACGTGAGCATGGAATTTGCTGTGCCACCCGTGACGAACTGTGCGCCGACGAGCGCATGGTTCGTTTCATGATGTACCGCATAGACACTCTGCAGCAGGAGTTCGCAGGATATGAACAAGTAAAGAAAATAACATTGCTTCCCGAACCTTTCAGTCTGGCCAAAGGGGAACTGACCGATACTCTGAAAGTGAAGCGCAGGATCATATACCAGCACTATCGGGAGCAAATAGACAGGATGTACGAAGAAGAATGATTACACAAGACCAATTGAAAGAAGTGCAGGAACGCGTTGAACAGTTGAACCGTTACCTGGACATCCCGGCAAAGAAGATTCGTTACGAAGAGGAGCAAATCCGTACCCAGGCACCTGAGTTCTGGGAAGACCAGAAGCGGGCAGAGGAGCAGATGAAACTCGTCAAGGCTTTGGAGAAATGGATCAAAGGATACGCCGAGGTAAGCACTTTGGCCGAGGAACTGGCCACGGCCTTTGACTTTTACAAGGAGGAACTGGTTACCGAGGACGAAGTGGACGACCTTTATGCCCGCGCCGTCGCTGCCATAGAGGACCTGGAATTGAAGAACATGCTACGCAAGGAGGAGGATGTCATGGATGCCGTCCTGAAGATAAATTCCGGAGCCGGAGGCACCGAGGCCCAGGACTGGGCACAGATGCTCATGCGCATGTACATACAGTGGGCCGACAAGAACGGATACAAGGTTCGGGTGGCCAACATTCTGGAGGGCGATGATGCCGGCATCAAGTCCTGCACTTTGGAAATCGAAGGAGAATTTGCCTACGGATACTTGAAAAGCGAGAACGGCGTGCACCGTCTGGTGCGTGTCTCTCCATACAATGCACAGGGCAAGCGCATGACTTCGTTCGCTTCTGTATTCGTCACGCCTCTGGTGGACGATACCATAGAGGTGAATATCGAACAGGCGCGCATATCATGGGATACGTTCCGCAGTTCCGGAGCCGGTGGCCAGAATGTCAACAAGGTGGAATCCGGCGTGCGTCTGCGCTATCAGTACAAGGACCCCTACACCGGCGAGGAGGAGGAAATCCTCATCGAGAACACCGAGACCCGCGACCAGCCCAAGAACAAAGAGAACGCCTTGCGCCATCTGCGCTCGATCCTTTATGAGAAGGAGCTGAACCACCGCATGGAGGAGCAGGCCAAGATCGAGGCCGGCAAGAAGAAGATAGAGTGGGGCAGCCAGATACGCAGCTACGTTTTCGACGACCGACGCGTCAAGGACCACCGCACCAATTACCAGACTTCGGATGTGGGCGGAGTGATGGACGGCAAGATAGACGCCTTCATCAAGGCGTACCTGATGGAGTTTGGCGGAGAGTGACGGTGTTTGTCGGAACAATAGGCATGCAGAAAGTCTAATGGCACATTACGAAACGGAACGCAAATTCCTGGTCGTGGGAACTGCTTACAAGTCGCAGTCCTACAATGCCACGCACATCTGGCAGGGCTACATCTCCAGCCAGAACGGGCGCACCGTGCGTGTGCGCATTCGTGGCGACAAGGGCTATCTGACCATTAAGGGTCCCAGCGGTCTGGCCGGGCTGACGCGATATGAGTTCGACACGGAGATTCCCTTGTCCGACGCCCGTGACTTGATGGAGATATGTGAACCCGGTATCATAGACAAGACACGCTATTTGGTGAAGTCTCCGGATGGCAGGCATATATGGGAAGTTGACGAATTCTATGGTGACAACGAGGGGCTGGTATTGGCCGAGGTGGAACTGGCACGTGAGGACGAGCCTTTCACCAAGCCTTCGTTCATAGGACGTGAGGTCACCGGTGACCGTCGCTTTTATAACAGCCACATGCGCGCAAACCCTTATAAACTATGGAAAGAGGAAATTTCGGAAGCAAGATAGGTGCCGTGCTTGCTTCGGCAGGCAGTGCCGTGGGGCTGGGCAACATCTGGCGTTTCCCAACCGAATGCGGAAGCAATGGAGGCGCGGCCTTTATTCTGGTGTATCTGGCATGCGTCTTCCTGCTGGCCATGCCTGTGATGGTGGCAGAGTTTGTCATGGGACGTGCCAGCCGTTCGAACACCGTAGGTTCTTATGCGGTCCTGGCACCTGGCAAGCCTTGGATAGTCTCCGGATTTATGGGCGTGCTGGCAGGTTTCCTGGTATTGTCTTATTATAGCGTAGTGGCCGGGTGGACGCTGGATTACACCTTCGAGTCGCTGTCGTGCGGGCTGATGGCCGAGTCGGACTTCGGGCGGTTCTTCTCGGATTTCGTTTCGGACCCTTGGCGTCCTGTGCTGTTCTTGTTCCTTTTCTTGATGCTTACCCATTTTGTTGTGGCGGTAGGAGTAGAAAAGGGCATAGAACGATACAGCAAGATAATGATGCCCATGCTGTTGCTTATCATGTTGATATTGGTGGGTGTATCCCTGACAATGCCTAATGCTGCCGAAGGAATAAGATTCCTGCTGCATCCCGACTTCTCCAAAGTCACCAAGGACGTTGTTCTCAGTGCCATGGGGCAGGCATTCTTTACATTGAGCGTGGGCATAGGTACGTTGGCCACTTATGCCAGTTACTTCAGCAAGGAGACCAGATTGTTTTCGTCTGCTCTGAGCGTATGTGTCATAGACACCATGGTTGCGATATTTTCCGGTTTCATCATATTTCCGGCCGTGTTCAGCGTGGGTGTAAGTGCAGATTCCGGCCCGGGGCTGGTGTTCATCACTTTGCCGTATGTGTTCAGGGAGGCCTTTGCCGGTGTGCCACTGCTAATGTATGCTTTCAGCGGGCTTTTCTATGTTCTTCTGCTTCTCGCAGCCCTTACCAGCAGTATCTCCATGCATGAAATATGCACGGCCTATATACATGAAACATTCAAACTGAGCCGTAAGTATGCGGCAGCCATTGTCACGTGCATCTGTTTTCTGCTGGGCGTGGCATGCAGCTTGTCGTTTGGATTGTGGAAAGATGTCACTGTTATGGGAATGGGGTTCTTCTCGCTGTTCGACTTTCTAACGGCCAAATTCCTTATGCCCCTCGGCGGACTGCTCATCTGCACGTTCGTTGGTTGGGGCATGCGGTATAAATTGGTGGCCGATGAGCTTAACACAAAGGCCTTGCCATTGCTGATGGTACTATTTCGTTGGGTGGCTCCCATGGGCATAGGCGTAGTGTTTATATATGGATTGATGAATGCTTGATGCCAAGTGCGGCTGCACCTTATATATATAATAGTCGGACTTGGATAGGTCTAAGCTATCCTATGGCCATGGAAATCTGCCATATCAACCGGTTTAATCGAGAATAGAATATAATACGGATGGAGAAACATGTAAATTTCGGCAGTCGCATGGGCGCAATATTTGCTGCGGCGGGCAGTGCCGTGGGGCTTGGCAATGTGTGGCGATTTCCCATGGAAGTGGGAAGCAACGGAGGCGCGGCCTTCATACTTGTGTACCTGTTGTGCACCTTGCTGGTAGGAATCCCCATCATGGTGGCTGAATTTGTTATCGGCAGGCATACTCAGAGCAACATGATAGACGCCTTTCGTAGCCTGGCACCGGGAAAGTGGTGGCGTTTCATCGGCATACTGGGAATTGCGGTGGCCTTCATCATTCTCAGTTATTATGTGGTAGTCAGCGGATGGACGTTATATTATGCCTATAGCAGTTTCAGCGGTGCCTTGTCCGACCCCAAGTGCGACTACGGGGCATTCTTCGTGAATTATGTCGCCAATCCATGGCTGAGCCTGCTCTCGGCCATCCTGTTCATGGCCATCGTGCATGTGGTGATTTCCCGTGGTGTGGTGGGTGGCATAGAGAGATGTTCCAAGGTTATGATGCCCGTGCTCTTGCTCATTATCGCTATCCTGGTAGTGTGTGCTTTCAGCATGCCTGGCATCAATCAGGGACTCGGTTTCTTGCTGAAGCCCGACTTTTCCAAACTGACAGTCTCTACCGTACTCAGTGCCGTCGGGCAAGCCTTCTATTCGCTTTCCCTGGCCATGGGTTGTCTGTGCACCTATGCCAGTTACTTTGGCCCGAAAACACGTTTGGCGTCCTCTGCCGTCAGTGTCAGCACGATAGATACTTTTGTGGCCGTTCTCAGCGGTTTCATCATATTTCCTGCCGTATTCTCTGTTCCTGGAGTACAGGCCGATGCCGGTCCGGGGCTTGTGTTCCAGACACTGCCGTACGTATTTAATATGGCTTTTGAGAACGTGCCTCTGTTGGGCTATGCATTCAGCGGGCTGTTTTATGTCTTGCTGTTCCTCGCCGCTCTCACCAGTGCCATCTCGTTGCACGAATCGGTTACGGCCTATGTCTATGAGAATTGGAATCTCAGCCGCAGCCGTGCTTCGCTGGTAGTATCCGTCTGCGCCATGTCAGTGGGCGTGTTCTGTTGCCTCAGCTTCGGTGTTCTCGGCGGATTGATGGTCTTTGACATGAACCTTTTCGACCTCTTTGACTTCGTGTCTTCCAAGATAATGCTTCCGGTGGGCGGAGTATTGATTTCGTTGTTCGTTGGGTGGTATTTGGACAAGTCCATGGTTCGTGATGAGATTACCAACCATGGCACCACTGCGGTGCGTATGTTCCCTGTTCTTATGTTCCTTCTGAAGTGGTTGGCTCCGTTGGCTATCATGCTGGTGTTCGTACAGGGAATCATTGATATGCTATAAGGCCCCTGCCTCATGAAGTCGCGTCGTTGGTTTACACGCCCTCAGGCTGTCTTTCTTGTGGTGGTGGCAAATGCAAGCCTTGTCGTCATAGGTTCCTTGTTGCTTGCCCGTTACCGTGGTGCGGACGGCAGGGACGTGCATGCCACCTTCGACAGCATCACGCATCAGCTGCGTTACGATTCTTCATCCGGGTACTATGCTGTTCCGCCAAGGCAGATAGAGTCTTTCGAGTTCGACCCTAATGTGGCAGACAGTACGCAATTGCTGCGTCTCGGACTGGCTCCGTTTCAGGTTCGCAGTATTTATCGCTATCGTGCAAATGGAGGTAGGTTCTGTGCTCCCGATGATTTCCGCCGTGTCTATCGCCTTACCAATGAACAATGGGAACATTTGGCACCTTTGATTCGTATAGCCGACCGCTACCGCCTGGTGGCTGTAGTTCCGCCGGCGGACGAACGTAATGCCTTGGTTCGTCCGAGGCCTTCGTCGCGTAATGATGTCAAGTCCGGACAGTCGCACTCAAAAGCTTCCTCCTCTTTGACGGATTCCATATCCGACTCCGTTCCCTCTGTGGTGGACTTGGTGTCGGATGCAGGGAAAACTGTACATGGAAATTATCCACGCAAACTCTCCGGTGACGAGACTTTGGACGTCAATCTTGCAGACAGTGCGCTGCTATGTCGCGTACCCGGCATAGGCCCTTATTTTGCACGTAAGATTGTGGAATACCGCAGACGGCTGGGAGGATATGCGGATGTGGAACAGTTGCTTCAGATAGACAACTTCCCTGCGGATGCCATTGCATGGCTGGAGGTAACGGATAGCATGCAAATCAAACGCCTGAAGGTGAACAATCTTACTACGCGCCAATTGATGAAACATCCCTACATGGGATATTATCGCGCTTCGGACATAGTCACCCACCGTCGCATATACGGCAGGGTCACTGGACTGGACATCTTGAAAGGTTTACAACATTTTACCGAAGAGGATATCCGTAGGCTTGAACCTTATCTTGATTTTGATTGACAAACGTTTCCTGCCTGCTTTATTCTCTCCGGCTATTGCCGTAGTGAAGTGCACCCCATAAGTTTTGTGTCCAACTTTTGGGGGGCACTTCATAGTAGGGGGGATTAGTCCTCGTCTTTCCACTCGTCAGACATTCCGAAGTCTTTGTCGGCGAACAGTTCCGCCAGTCCGGAAATCTGTTTCAGACGCAAAAGTTCGTCTTTATCCATGCCGATGTTACGCATGATCCAACTGTCAGACATACCGGAACGTGTCAATTCCGCTACTATATTGCACATCAGTTCTATGTTGTGCATTCCTCGCGCACGGTTATGGCGTATTGTCGATGTCATCCTGTTGGATATATCCTTGTCGATAACCGACACCGGCAATAGCCCCTGTTCGCGTTCATAAATCCGGCGTGAGGTTTTCATCACCATATACCTGTGAAAACCATCAACAATCTCATACATGCCGGTCTCTTTTTGATAATAACAGACACATGGCATGGTGTATCCGTCTTCCCATATGGACAATTCAAGCAGTTTCATTTCCGGTGGAGCCACCACATTGGGATTATAGTTGTTAGCTACAACCTTTTCAATAGGAACTGCTATTACGTTATATACCGGGCTTTTATATTTTTTCATGACTCAACAACTTGTACTTCTTCATTACGGATTCTCTCGACAATTTCTCTTTCTTGTTGAGGGCAAACCCCATATACTTGCATGCATGGTCGTTCTTCAATATGCATATGCACATACGCTTATACGTAGGGATTTCCTTGAATTCCGGAATGTCTATATCATCGATATATTCCATTCTGACAGGTTGTTTGTCCGTGCGGTATGCGGATGCGCGTCCTATGGAAATTGGTATGTTCCTGTCTTGAAGTCTGCGTATTGTATCCTCGGACAGGCAACCGCCTTTTTCTCGCCAGAAACGTATGCTTACACGAAGTTTCTCCCTATAGTTTGCCGCAATTTCGTCCGGCAGCGTACATAGAAGAAACTCCATATACTGCTTCCAGGAAAAGTCTGAAGGACATTTGATTGATTTCCATCCCATGGCGAATGAACTTCCGTATGTGCAGGCAAAATTGACTCCGTTGACACGACTCACCATCTTGCCCCATGTATCAGGATCAATGATTTTATATATCGATAGCGTAGACAAGGCCTGCGATATAAACGGGCTTGCAACCCTTTGGCGTCCTATGGGTATTCCGGCTTGATAAAACAGGTCGTAGAGGCTATTGTAGCTCCAGTGAAATTTGCCATTGGCTGTCCAGATGTCTGATGTTTTCCAGTCATATATGGGATATGCGTTGCATATGCCCATGTATGTCTGGCGTATCCATTTTATGGAATTGAAATATCTGTGGTTCCTGTTGCTGTGAATCGTGCGCCAACGATTGAAACTCTCTTGTGTGCGTATGCCCACAAGGCAACATATCCGATGGCATCTTTTCTTGCGACGAAGCCATTTTGCGAAAAGATGCTGAAAGTCATAGTCCCATAGTTCTTCATTGAAGAAATTGAAATCATCAGCCTTATAACAGTCCTTGGGCATTTGCCTTACCCATATGTCCTCTTTCTGCTTTTCCCATGGACGCCAATAGGATTGACTCATTGATGTGCATGTGGTTACTTTGAAAGGGACGCAGCAATGATACACCTCAAGGATGTCCGTGTCTTCTGTCAGCCTTTTGCTGACATATTCCGTTGTTTGGGAATACTGCGCCTCATAATCAAGATGCAAGACTCCCAGTTTGCGTCCAGGAAGATTCTTCCGAATGTAATCCACGCACATGTTTAGCAGTACACCGCTGTCCTTACCGCCGGAAAAGGAGACATATACGTAGTCAAAATTCTCGAAGACCAGCTTAAGACGTTCCTGTGTCGCTTCATGGACATTCAGCCGACGCATCATTCGTCACGCTCTCCTTTCCCTGCGGTACGTTGCATCTTGTTGTACTGGGCGAAAATTGTACACAGGATGAATCCGTATTGACGAAATGTTTCCGTATGTCTTTTATGGCAGAGGGCAGTCACCGGTCTGTCGGTAGAGAGCAGTATGTGTTCGATAAGGGATTCCAGAACCTTGCTGTCATCCTCCTTGATGTAATAGTTGTCCAGATACAGTCCCCCGGATGTATTCTTTGCCGGCATGAAGCCTACGACGTTTCCCTCTTTCATGCAGACATGCCATGTGTGTTGAGGAGTGGTCTTGAAAGGATAGTTGTTGTTTTGCCGTAAGACTTCCGGACTCATGACCAAAGGTGCCACGAGTTCGTACAGTCTGTTTTCTGTTCCATGCAGACAAATTACTTCCATGATAAATAGTACTTATTCATGTACAAAGTTAGAGAAAATCTCCAAGAAACGCATAAGTCAGAGTGAAATCTTGCTGTATTTTCTTCGTAATGCTTCCGCCTGTGAAAGCTATCTTGGTGAATGCTATGCTTGCCATAGTTCCCTGAAAGTCACAAGAAAGACCTTTGCCACGACTCAAGGACAAGTCCTGATGACCATTAGGCTTACGGCAATTTCCGCCATGGTATAGTGCAAGTACCTTTTGCCTCTGCCGGGAACAAGGTCGAGTATTCGTGAATTCGGCAACACGAATTCGTGAATATCGTGTCGTGAATTCACGAATACTCAACACGTCTCTCGTGGCATCCCGTTTTGCTTCAATGACAAAGCAGCTTCGGGAGCCTGCTTTGTAATATATATATAAAGGTATTATGCCATGGGTGCACGGTTATAGTTCCCAAGTACCCAGTTCCTTGCCTTCGCCACTGAGGATGCGCAGTGTTAGCTGTTTGCCCTTCTTGCTAAGTATCATCATGGTGGCATTCTTGGTAGATGGGCCGCCACCTACGAAGACGGGGAATGGATTGCCCTCGGTGCCGGTGGCGTGGTGGCGGAACTCGTGCGTGTGTGCCCCGAAGGCCACGTCAAAGCTTCCCTTTTTGAACAAAGGCGCCCACATGTCGCGGCATGGCTGATACTCATCGGTGTTACCCCAGATGGGTATATGGTGGATGAGGATATGGTGTTTGGCCTTCTTGAACTCACGGCTCTTCATTTCCTGGAGGAGGAAGTCACGTTGCTGTTCGCGGAACTTGGTAAAGTCGTTCATGCCGTAGTATACCCAATGGTTGTCGGGCTTGTCCTCGCCACAGTCCAGGATGACGAATCTCGTGTCTCCCCAATTGAAGGCACCGTATGTTTGTCCGCCGGGTTGGTCCAGTAACGAGGGCATGCCTGCCGAGTAGGCATTGCGTATCTCGTGGTTGCCACGGACGAAGAAAGCTGGAATCTCATCCGAGTCGAAGCGTTCGGTGATGTTTCGTAGCATGCGTATGGCATCAAGCCTGTCGGACGGTTCTGCCAGACAGTCGCCGTTGAAAATCACAAAGTCGTGCGGAACGGTACGAGCCAGTGCGGCCATGTCTCGGATAGTGCGGTCCACTTGATGCAGGTCGTTGAATATGAGGGCGGTGAAGTCCGTGTCCTTGTCAGAGGGTGTGGTGAAACTGTGGAACTGTGTGCGCAAAGTGTCGCCTATGATTTTGCTGTAGGAAGCATAGTGGAAGATTTCACGGGCACAGACGCGATAGTAGTACTTGGTGCCCGGTTGCAGGTCGGTGAGGCGAACCTTATGCTCTATGTCGTGGCATACGGCTTGGCCTCCGCACAGTTCCTGCTCGCGCTTGAGCTGCAGGGTATCTGTGCCGTACTCCACCCATGAGTGTACCAATGTGCGTGTCTGGAACATCACAGTCATGCCGTCCGGGGCCGGGTTCTGCAAGTAAGGGGAACCGAAGAACATCTTGTCCAGCGGAGTGCGCAGGTAAAACTGGTTCATCAATGGGCAATGGTCAGATGCTTTGCTGTGTTTCAGCACCGAGGGCTTCTTCCACAGCAAGGCCTTGCCCGTTGGGTTGTAGGCAGAGATATAGTCGATATGCTCCTTGGGGTTCGTTGACGGATATGTCGGAGCCTCGCCGGAAGGCTGGACTGAAAAGGTCTTGTCCATTTCCTTGATGAAGCTTGAACCTGGTGTGTCGTTGAAGTCGCCTGCCAGAATAAACGGCTTGGTGTAACTGGCGGCTTCGGCCTCAATCAAGCCGAGCGAACTGTATCTGTCCTGTTCCGTAAGTGAGAGGTGCGCGCAGGCAAAGACAATGTTCCTGAACTCGGTTATCAGCATCGTGCGGGCTTCTTCCCTGCCAGGCAGCGGGATTTGACGCACGGACATGGGACGTTGGCGTGAAAGGATGCCTATGCCGTACTTGCCGCCATCATAGCTGATGGCCGGAGCGTAAGACGGGAACAGGCCTGTGCGTGCGGCCAGTTCGCCCAGGATGTATAGGCCGGTGGTACGTCCGGTGACGCTGTCCAATTCTTGCAAGGCTACAAAGTCGGCCCCGCATTCGCGTATGGTCAAGGCTACGTCGTCGAGATCCAGTTTGCCGTCGTCGGCGAAGGCGTTGCGCACATTGTAGGTGAGTACCGTGTGCAGTCGAGGTTGCGGATTGAACTCGGTTCTTTGACCAAAGGCTCCTGATGCAACGATGCACAGAATCAGGCACAAGAGGAGATGGGAGTGAAGTTTGATTTTCTTCATGCGTGATATATTTAATGATAAATAAGTGTTGCTTTAATTGAAAAGGCAACCCGATTGAGCCTCGATGGCAATATAATCCGGCTAATGTATCAAGGCAATTCAAGCACGGAAGCAATACAAAGTTAGCTTAAATTATCATCAAAAGTCGCATGTACGGGTAATTTTGTCCACGCTACGTACGAGCAGGGGTAAAAACATGTGAAAGTCTTGGTTTTGTGCGGGAAAAACAATATCTTTGTTCACCTAATCACTACGTTTTGCCCCACGGACATGGAAGGAGAACTGATACGCACAAACTCTTGGATGCTGCCTATATCATGGATATACGGCATGGTCACTTGGTGCCGGAATCGCCTGTTCGACTGGGGAGTGCTGGAAAGCAGACGTTATGAGGTTCCGGTAATATCGGTTGGCAACATCACCGTGGGCGGAACAGGCAAGACACCGCATATAGAATACCTGATAAGGCTTCTCAGCCCACGGTATAAGGTGGCTGTGCTAAGTCGGGGCTACAAGCGCAAGAGCAGTGGGTATGTGCTGGCCGGCGTGGACACGCCCATGGAACAGATTGGCGACGAGCCATGGCAGATGAAACAGAAATTCGTGGATGTTTATGTGGCCGTGGATGCCGATCGCCGTCGTGGCATAGAACGTCTCACTACTGATGAGGCCACACGGGACGTGGAGGTCATTCTGCTGGACGATGCTTTCCAGCACAGGTACGTGAGGCCGGGCCTTAACATCCTGCTGACGGACTACCACCGTCTCATCACACAGGACAAGCTGCTGCCGGCTGGCAGGCTGAGGGAGTCCTCGCAGGGCAAGGAGAGGGCGCACATGGTGGTGGTGACCAAGTGTCCGGAGAACATCTCGCCCATGCAGTACAGGATTATATCCGAGAGCCTGCAGTTGCGTCCCTATCAGTTCCTGTTCTTCAGTACCTTCAGGTATGGCAGGATGGTAAATCTTGCCACTCAGGAAATGTCTCCCATGTCCGGGAAGAGAGGTTGCAATGTCTTGTTGCTGACTGGCATAGGCTGCCCAAAGCAGATGTACATGGACATGAAACAAAGGTTTGCCTCTGTACGGAGCCTGGAGTTTGCCGACCACCATTACTACAGCCGGGAGGACTTGCAACGCGTGGCAGAGGCTTTGGAACAGATGCCGGAACCTCGGTTGATTGTCACTACGGAGAAAGATGTCACCAGACTCATCAGTATGGGGCGTCTGCCGGATGAAATCGCGGAAAGGATATGGGTGCTGCCCATAGGGGTGCGCATGTTGCAGAAGAAAGATACATTGTTCAACACAAAAATTACAGGTTATGTACAAAAGAATCTTACAAACGGCAGAGTGGCTCAAAGCCAAGATGTCGACAAAGCCTGAGACTGCCATCATCCTGGGTTCCGGTCTGGGCGAACTGACACAAGAGATAGAGAAAGAGTTGGAGATACCTTATTCTGAAATACCCAACTTCCCGGTCAGCACTGTGGAAGGGCATGCCGGTTGCATGATTTTCGGCAAACTCGGAGGCAAGGACATTCTGGCCATGGATGGTCGTTTTCACTATTACGAGGGATACGACATGAAGGAGGTTACTTTCCCCATACGCGTCATGTGTGAACTTGGAATCAAGACCCTTTTTGTCAGCAACGCGGCCGGTGGCACTAATCCGGACTTCTGCATAGGCGACCTGATGATAATCACTGACCAGATCAATTTCATGCCTGAGAATCCCTTGCGTGGTGCCAACATCCCGCAGGGACCGCGTTTTCCGGACATGGGGCATGCCTATGATCCGGAACTGATATTGCTGGCCAACGATATAGCACGCGAGAAGAACATAAATGTGCACCAAGGTGTCTACCTTGCCACACAGGGACCAACCTATGAGACTCCGTCCGAATATCGTATGTTCTCGCGCTGGGGTGCCGATGCGGTGGGCATGAGCACCGTCCCCGAGGTGATAGTGGCCCGCCATTGTGGCATACGTTGCTTCGGCATAAGTATCATAACCGACCTTGGAGGGCATGCCCAGGTGATGAAGGTCACGCACGAGGATGTGCAGAAGGCTGCTGCCAAGGCGCAACCTCGCATGGCGGCTATCATGCGCGAAATGATAGCACGTTCATGAATTACTGGAAGAGACATGAAGCCTTGTTTTTTAAGGTTAGACAACAAAGATAACAGGGGAAGAAACATTACAATACAGTGGAAATAGCAGAGTTGGGTGAGTTCGGCCTTATCAGGCACCTCACCAAGGAAAATGAGGCTGTCAATGCGTCCACTCGGAAAGGCGTGGGGGATGATTGTGCCGTAATCGCGCATGAGGAAGGAACGCAGACTCTGGTGACTACCGACATGCTTATGGAGGGCGTGCATTTTGACCTTACCTATATGCCTCTGAAGCATCTGGGCTATAAGGCGGTGATGGTGAATCTGAGCGACATCTATGCCATGAACGGCACACCGCGGCAGATTACTGTCAGTCTGGCCTTGAGCAAGCGTTTCAGCGTGGAAGACATGGAGGAGCTGTACAGTGGCATGCAACTGGCATGCCGTAAGCATCATGTGGACATAGTCGGCGGCGACACAACCAGCAGCCTTACCGGACTGGCCATAAGCATTACGGCCATAGGTACTGCCCGTAAGGAAGACATCGCCTATCGTAGCGGGGCAAAGGAAACGGATCTCATTTGCGTGTCCGGCAATCTTGGTGCTGCATATATGGGATTGCAGTTGCTTGAACGCGAAAAGGTGGTTTACGACCAGCAGGTGACGGAAGCCAGGGAACAGGCGCGCAAGAATGGCGGCAATGTCGGGGAGGCAATAGCGCAGATACCTCAACCGGACTTTGCCGGCCGGGAATATCTTCTGGAACGTCAGATGAAACCCGAGGCCCGTCGCGATATTGTGGAGAGCCTGCGCAAGGCAAACATAAAGGTAACCTCCATGATAGATATTTCCGATGGACTCAGCAGCGAATTGATGCACATTTGCGAACAGAGCCATTGCGGTTGCCGGATTTATGAGGAACGTTTGCCGTTGGACTATCAGACGGCCGTGACAGCCGAGGAGTTCAACATGAACGTGTCCACCTGCGCTCTCAACGGCGGAGAGGACTACGAGTTGCTGTTTACCGTGCCGCTTGCTGCCAATGATGCGGTATCCGCCATTGAGGATGTCAAGGTCATAGGATATATAACCCGGGAAAGTCTCGGCAAAGCCCTGATCAGTCGCGATGGCAATGAGTTTGAACTGAAAGCCCAAGGATGGAATCCGTTGAGATAGCGGCAGTTTGTACATACGACCGCATAATCATGACGACCCATGAAAGTCAGACGGAGACTTTCATGGGTTTATTCGTACGTGCCGCTTGTGCTTTGGTCGCATGCCCTTTTTCGTTTTAGCGATATGTCCGAATGCATGGTTGAAAAGCCATCTTCGTGATGGCGTGGTTCGGTCCCGTATTGTCGGTATCCCGACCATACTATGGACGCGTCCTCAACTATGGTATGGTCACGTCCAAGACCATACCGTGCCCAAGGGGATGACAATAGCATTGGCAAAATTGGTTCTTGGCGAGGACGCATGCATGCAAGGCTTTTCACTCTCTTTCATTCACCCGAATGGACAGTGCCTGGTGTTCGGGACTGGCAGGATTCCGCATATTTGATGCTTTTCTGTGATTTCAAGAAGATCTCCATATGCTATTGGCGTGGCATTCTTTATTTTTTTGGGGGGGCTTGGTGTCATGTTGTGTAAAAAAAAACTATATTTGCATTGACGTAAAGGCATATTTGGCCTATGGCATAGGCAACTCTACCGCTCGCAGCGATGCTTCTGTGCCAAAGTCTCGTGCTTGGTGGTGGGATATAAAAATAATGTGCAGTTAAGGCGAAGCACTGAGCAGGCCAAAGAGCGCGCCTTGGCGGACATTAGACGATAGACTATAGCATAACTTAACTTTCAATGACTGATTGCAAGGGATACATTATTTAAATAAATTATTTAATGACAGCAATGAAAATACAATCCTATTTCTCAGCCCGTCTCTTTTTGCTAATGGCTGCAGGTTTTGTGTTGACCGCAGGCAACGCCATGACGGTAGCGGATGACATCATTCCTATGGCGGCTCCTCAGACAGGAACGGATGTGACTTCCATGTCCAGAACTGAACGTGCCAAGCTTACTGCTTTGGCACTTACAGGTGATGTCAGTGACGAGTTGCTTGTGATAGTACGTGATCAAATGAACAGGTTGCAAACCTTGGATCTCAGTGCGACAACAATGACCTGTATTCCGGATTTTGCTTTTGCCGGAATGAACAGCCTGAGCGATGTCGTCCTGCCTGCTGGCTGCACTGCCATAGGCAAAGGTGCTTTTATGACATGCCGCCTGTTGCAGGCCATAAACATTCCTGCCGGTGTCACCGAGATTGGACGGCTGGCCTTTGCCGACACGGGAATGAAGAATTTCACCATCGGAGCAGCGGTAACGGCATTGGGCAGCGATGTGTTGTTCAATTGCGACAACCTGGAGACTATCACCGTACAGGAAGGCAATGCTTCGTATTGTATTATTGACGGGGCACTTTATTCCGCGGATAAGACGCGTTTGATAAAGTTGCCGGCCAAGGCTGAAGGTGCGGTTACTTTTCCGGCTGAACTTAAAATCATAGAAAATCATGCATGCTATCAGTGCTCCGAGCTGCGATTGCCTGTCTTTCCGGAAGGTCTTGACAGTATCGGCGACTATGCATTCAGCAACTGTTCGGGTATGGCCGGCACGCTCGTCCTTCCGTCCTCGCTCAAGAGCATAGGCAAGGGGGCTTTCTTTTCCTGTACGGGTCTGGCAGGCAATATATCCCTGCCGGCCAACGCTCTGCCGTGTCGGGAATACTCTTTCGCGTATATCAGCAAGGCAAGCTCCGTTACCATTCCGGAAAACTGTCTCAGCATTCCGGCCAACACCTTTGAAATGTGTAGCGGTATTAAAACGATAACTTCCCGGGCTCCTCAACCTCCGGTAGTCGGTGCCATGGCTCTGCGCGGTATAGACAGGGGTATTGCTTACATAGAGGTTGCGGACAGTGTGCGCGAGGCATATCGCGAGGCTGCCGTGTGGTCGGAGTTCGGGAATTATGATGCGCCGGTGGAGGAATACAATGCATTCTGCACCGATGGCGAGTATCGCATAGTTTATGTTGGCGAGGGTGCAGCTAACGGCAAATACTTGACGTTTACAAGTCCCGATAATGCCAAGGCTCTATTGACGGACGATTTCGACTTGGCATCCAAATGGCAACTGGAATTTTTTGTCAACAATCATGCCGCACATCCGGCCAAGGGCAACCTTGCCAGCGACATACGCTTTGTTGAGGATGGCCGCTGCAAACACGTCAACATGGCCGGCCTTTGCTGGAACGATCCACTTTCCGGTTACGGTAACAATGCAAATCGCACTTTCGTGTTCTATGTGCTTGATGACGACTACGCTGCCACGGAAGGTCCTGTGACGGCCATCGTGGGCAATGGCACTATTTGGACGGCAAGCGCAGACGGCAAGACCTTGGATGCTGCATCGTTTTCCGGACGACAGCCTCCCCTTGGAGCCTTCGTATGGAGGATACAGCCTTCGTCCACTGCAAGTTCCGTTGACATAGTCAATGGAACAGGCGTCAACGGCATAGAGGCTGTATACGACCTGATGGGCAATAAAGTGGCATGTCATGACGTTTTGCGCGGCATACATGTTGTCGTACGCACGGACGGCAGTACGGATAAGGTGGTATTCTGACAAGTGGGATGCCGGAAAACAGCCTTAAGGCATAGCGATTGATATGCAATGAGACACAATGGGTAGCAAAATAGACAATCAATAACATTTAGCATATGACTTATAACAAGATTTGGCTTGGCATGGCTGCGGGACTTGCAGTATGCCCCCTTGGAGCTATAGCACAGAATCAGCCCAACATAGTACTTTTCATGGTCGATGACATGGGATGGCAGGACACTTCGCTCCCCCTGTACGGCAATGACAATCCCTTGAACGGGCGCTTCCATACCCCCAATATGGTGCGTTTGGCATCCATGGGCGCGAAATTCACCCAGGCTTATGCCAACTCCATTTCGTCGCCGTCGCGCTGTTCATTGATGACGGGAATGAACCAGGCTCGCCATCGTGTCACCAATTGGACACTGCGTCTTAACCAGATGACCGATGAAGCCAATTCCGAAGTGTCCATGCCTGACTGGAACTACAATGGAATACAGCCCATGGAGGGTGTGCGCAATACTGCGGTAGGTACGTCATTCGTGCAGTTGCTGCGTCAGAACGGTTACCACACCATACATGTGGGCAAGGCTCACTTCGGAGCACAGCAGACTCCTGCCGAGAATCCCACTGTCTTTGGCTTTGACGTCAATATAGCAGGCCATGCAGCCGGTGGTCCGGCATCTTATCTCGGCGAGGACCATTATGGTGTAAACGGCTATAATGGAAAGAACGCGGACTTCGGCATTCCCGACCTGGAGGCATATTGGGACAAGGATGTCTTTGCCACGGAAGCTCTTACGTTGGAGGCTCTGAAAGCATTGGAGCAAAGTCGTTCGCTGAATCGACCCTTCTACTTGTACATGGCTCACTATGCCGTGCATATTCCTTTGGACAAGGATACCCGATTCTATGACAGGTACCGCGAGGAGGGCCTTGATGACACGGAAGCGCGTTATGCCGCGCTCATCGAGGGTATGGACAAGAGCCTGGGAGATTTGATGGACTATCTTGAGGAGACGGGGCAGATGGACAATACCATCATCATCTTTATGTCCGACAATGGCGGCCTGGACTACGGTTGGCGAGGTTCCGCACCCGAAGGCCGGCACAATTGGCCCTTGCGTTCCGGTAAGGGCTCTGCTTTCGAAGGAGGTGTGCGCGAACCGATGATAGTGTATTGGAAGGATAAGGTAAAGCCGGGTTCCACCGTAGACGACTACCTCATTATCGAGGACTTCTATCCCAGCATCTTGGAGATGGCCGGCGTGAAGGACTACGAGTCGCAAGTGCCGCAGACTATAGACGGACGCAGTTTCATACCTCTCCTGGAAGGCAGTAATGAAGGTAACAACGAGCGCATCCTCGTATGGAATACTCCTCACACATGGCTTCCGGCCAGTTATCAGGACCAGCTGGCCACCCCCGATGCCGACCGCAAGGGATATGGACAGACGTGCGCCATACGCCAGGGCGATTGGAAATTGATTTATTTCTACAACACAGGCTGGAAAGGGCTTTACAATTTGAAGGATGACATACGCGAGGACCGCAATGTGGCAGCGGAGAATCCTGCCATTGTCGAACGTCTGAGCAAGGCTCTCGGTGAATATCTGCGCAGTGTGGACGCCCAGCGTCCTGCCTTCAAGGCAAATAACCAGCCTTGCCCTTGGCCGGATGAAGTCTGATGCCGGCTGTGTTGCCGGATTTGTTCGGATGCTTTCTTCCCGGAGTGTGCATGATAGCCTGCATATTCCGGGAAGCAGCGTCCGGAATGTATTCGTGCCATGGCTCCGTTCCGTGTATTGGTGAAGTGTCTTTTGCCATGTATGGCATTTATAGCCATGGCATTTCTTGCATCTTTCACGATTATTTATTACTTTTGCCTCCGATTTCGTCCAATAGGAGATATTATTGGCATTGGATGCCGCTAACCGGGCGGCCGTGTATTCTAGAGCACCACGTAAAAAACAGGAACAATGAAGAAAGACAATCTTGTGTCAGTACCCTACATGGTCTTGGGTATTGTGTTTTGTGTCTGCCTCGTGGCGGCAAATCTTTTGGAGACCAAAGTAGTGCGGCTCGGCCCCGTTGCCGTGACGGCCGGTCTGATAGTTTTTCCAGTCTCTTACATCATCAACGACTGCATAGCCGAGGTGTGGGGCTTCCGCAAGGCACGCCTTATCATCTGGATGGGATTTCTCATGAACTTCATGGTGGTGGCCTTGGGCAAGTTGGCGGTGGCAATCCCGGCTGCTCCCTTTTGGGAGGGAGAAGAGGCCTTTGACTTTGTCTTCGGTTTTGCCCCGCGCGTAGCGGCGTCCAGCCTTGCGGCATTCCTGGTCGGGTCTTTCATCAATGCCTATGTGATGAGCAGGATGAAACTGGCTTCCAAGGGGAAAAATTTCTCCTTGCGTGCGGTGATGTCGACCATAGCCGGCGAGGGAGCCGATTCCGTCATCTTTTTTCCTTTGGCCTTTGGCGGGATGATGCCGGTGGGCGAGCTCCTTAAAATGATGGTTGTGCAGGTCATATTGAAGACCGTGTACGAAATAATCATCCTGCCGGTGACGATAAGGGTGGTGGGATATATCAAGCGTGTGGACGGTTCGGATGTATATGACAAGGATATTTCTTATAACGTACTAAGGATAAATGAACTGTGATGTGAAGATGAACCGCGATGCCGCTCTCGTGGTATTCAGCGGAGGGCAGGACTCCACCACCTGCCTGTTTTGGGCCAAGAAGCGTTTTCCCGAGGTACATGCCTTGAGTTTCGTCTATGGCCAGAAGCATGTGGGAGAGGTGGAAATAGCCCGTGGCATAGCCGGGAGGGCAGGAGTGCATTTCGATGTTATGGATGTCTCCTTCATAGGAAGTCTGGGCAGGAACTCTCTCACGGATGCTTCCATGGACATGGACGAGGAAAAGCCCGTGGACGGATACCCCAATACGTTCGTGCCGGGGAGGAACCTTTTCTTCCTTAGCATAGCGGCGGTGTATGCCCGCGAACACGGCATCAACCATATTGTCACCGGCGTGTCACAGACCGACTTCAGCGGTTATCCGGATTGCCGTGACTCTTTTGTCAAGTCGCTTGGCGTGACCCTCAATCTTGCCATGGATACGCAGTTCGTCATTCACACTCCCTTGATGTGGATAGACAAGGCCGAGACATGGGCCTTGGCAGATGAACTCGGTGTGCTGGACCTGGTGAGGAACGAAACTCTGACCTGTTACAACGGTGTGAAGGGTGACGGCTGCGGACATTGTCCGGCATGCAAGTTGAGGCGCGAGGGATTGGAGAAGTACTTGGCCTCGAAGAAAAGATGATTGTTATGAGCAGAAAAGATGAATTGACCCTTTTGGGGAGTAATACCGTTTACCGCCAGGATTATGCGCCTGAGGTATTGGAGGCGTTTGAGAACAAACACCCGGAAAATGACTACTGGGTGAGGTTCAATTGTCCCGAGTTCACAAGCCTGTGTCCCATAACAGGGCAGCCGGACTTTGCCGAGATAAGGATAAGCTATCTTCCGGACATGAGGATGGTCGAGAGCAAAAGTCTGAAACTGTACCTGTTCAGCTTCCGGAATCATGGAGACTTTCATGAGGATTGCGTTAACATCATCATGAAGGACCTTGTCCGGTTGATGGATCCCAAGTACATAGAAGTGACAGGCATTTTCACTCCGAGGGGCGGAATATCCATTTACCCTTATTGCAACTATGGCCGTCCTGGCACCAAGTACGAGGAAATGGCCGACTATCGCATGAGGAATCACGACATGGGGTTGTGAGCATGTCCTGTGGACGAGGGGTGCTGCGTGTTCGTGAAAGTTCTCTTTCGTATTCGTGGATTCTCGCTTGAGAATTCGTGGATTCGTGCCTGTATATTCTCGAATGTGTTTCCTGCCTCTCGTGTCGGTTTGGATGAGGCAGTGGGTCTATGCCGCTTTATGAAACAAAGGCGTATGGCAGTTTTGCCATACGCCTTTGTTTTGTTTGCAGTGTCGGAGTCTGTGATTATGCCTCCTTGGTTGCAACACGCTTCTCAGCGATACGAGCTTTCTTACCGGTGAGCTTGCGCAGGTAGTACAGCTTGGCGCGACGAACCTTACCTATCTTGTTTACGGTAATGTTGTCGATGATGGGAGACTCGATGGGGAAGATACGCTCAACACCCACTGTGCCAGACATCTTGCGCACGGTAAAGCGCTTCTTGATGCCATGACCGTTGATCTTGATGACCACGCCACGGTACAACTGGATACGCTCCTTGTTACCCTCGACAATCTTGTAAGCTACGGTCACTGTGTCGCCAGCCTTGAATGCGGGGTGCTGCTTGCCGGTAGCAAATGCTTCTTCTGCAATCTTAATTAAATCTGCCATTTTATGACTTTATTGAATTAGGTTGTTTGTCATCACTCGCAGGCATAACGGGTCACACTTCTCCCCGCCAGCGACCTACGGTAAAGCGAGTGCAAAGGTATGAAAAAATATCCAAACTGCCTCATTCCAAGGATAAAAAAGACCTGTTTCTGCTTATGTTTTCCTGTTTGTGGGCAATGATGCCGTTTATATTCCTCCATTGCAGTGCGGCAAACAGTTCATTGCCCTGTCATGCGTAAGCCTTGTCGTGGAAATGGGAATGAGCAATCAAAAAGGCATCGCCGTACACTACTTGCACCAGTGTGCAGGAGGTACGGCGATGCGTAGATTGTTATTTCAAGACATTCTGTTGTCTTGTTCCTTTGCGTGTATTACCAAAGCTGGTCCCACAGGTTGGTGTTGTTGTTACGTGAAAAGACTCCATCTTCATTAGAGACTTCACCATTGCCGTTCTTATCCAGATTGCTTAGTTCATCAGGATTACTGCCACTGCCGGCTAACAGAGGCGTTGTAATATCCAGTTTGATGACCTGTAAGGTGGGGCAAATATATTTCTTCTTGTTCATAGCTTTATTATATTTCAAATTATTAGACTTACGTGATGATTTAGTTATACATTACTTTCTTGCCATTAACGATGTACAATCCCTTGTCGGCTTTCTGCACACGGCGTCCGGCGAGGTCGTAAATCACGGCATTGCTGTTTTCGCTCTCAATGGCACTGATGGATGTCTCTATGTCGTCAAAGCTGAAAGTGAAGGCACGAACTTCGGATGTAGAAGGTAGATATACCTTGAAGGCTGGCATTGTGGTTCCGGTATATTTGTAGAAGCCGACCTTGCCGTCGTTCTGGCCCATGACATAGTTCTCTCCGGATGTTACGGGTGTCTTCTGGTTTGTTCCGCTCAATGCATTGGATGTGGCTGCAGTGCCATTCTCTGCACTGATTGAGAGAGAAGCAACATCTGACAGGCTGTACAGTATAACGGGAGTGTTGGCCTCAAGCACGCCGTCTTCTACGACCTTGGTCAGGTTAAGGACATCACCCTCCTCGGATGCACTGTAAGCCTTCAGGCCTGTGGGGATGGTAACACGTACAGGTGCGTTGAATGTGGCATAGTATGCACCGCCTACGGCGTTCATCTTTATGGGCAAAGACTCAACCTCTGTCAGAGTCCAGTCGGTATTGTTTACCTTTCCTGTGTAGCTGCAAAGCACATCTTTGGTTTGGTTGTCATACATATAAGGATTACCAGTATAATCGGTCGCGATTGTATAGTAACCTGTATGGAGTCCCTTGGTAAAGGTCATCGTGTTGATGGCAGTACCGGCTGGAGCAATCTGTTCTGAACGAGTAATGCCAAGGCCGGCAGTGTAACTTACCATCTCATTGTTGTCTGTCAACATGAATATGTCGGCATTCGCCCGATCTGTGACCATCTTTATACGATTTGCGTTGTCGCCTTCTGTTGCAATGCCACTTGTAGAGATGTACCTGCCAGTCTGTTTGCCGCTAATCACAAAGGCCTTCAAATTAGGCTGTACAATCTGTAGGTTATTGCACGTGGTCTGAAGGTTGTCCTTAAGGGGAAGCAGGTCTTCGAATGTATATTCGTCAATTGCATTGGGAATGGCACTCATGGCAGTGTTGAAAGCGGAAACTGCATTCGCGTCATCGTACTGGCCCAGTCCATTGCCAAACTCCGCATTGTTTTCGCCTAAACTGTTCTTTAAGTTGAGTGCAAGGGTCAATGCCTGAGTCTTGACAATATTTTCACCCTCTTCTACGCTTAGAGTGCTCTCCGGTTCCTGTATTACCCATACAGAGGCATTGTTCTCGTTGTCGGCCTCCCATGCAACCACTTTATGAGATCCATCCAAATGCAGGGAGTTGTGTCTGTCATTGTTCGGCTGAGTGCATATGAACGCAAACTTGTTGTCGGTGCCAAAACTCTTGATGGTGAACTCTCCTGCTGTCTGTGAAAGCTGAATACGGCTTGATGTTCCAGGAGTATTTGCTATGTATCGTTTGTTGGCCTTGTTCTGGATGATGAAGTGCTTGGTTCCCTCAACACCCTTTATGTTGAATATAGAGGTTCCGTCTGTGGCATTATTGCCACTTAGCAGGATGGCATCCGTTACAACCATGTATTTGTTGTTACGATTGGTGTTGTAGAATACTATGTCCTTGTCTACTGCCTCACACATATTGTTGAGAGTTGTGTTGTAGAAAGCAACTGCCTCTTCACTTGCGGTCTCAGATGTAGTGTCGTATGTATAGTCTTCAATTGCTGCTTTGGCGATGTAGGCGGGAGTTCCTTCGGTATTTGGGTTGCCAAACAGGATAGAGGATGCATTGATGGTAGCAATAGCCTCGGATTTGGCCGCTTCAGCTAATGCTGTTGCAGAAACGTCTGTTAGCAGCCATGTAGAACCTTCGTCATTGTCTCCCCAACGGTTTATAGCTCCACCTTGATAGTTTAGATAAGTTTGACCATCAAACTTAAGTGCAAAACCACCTGCGGCTGTTGCTCTTGAGGGATAGACGCTTACAGTGTTTTCAGTGGAAGATAAAGAACAGGGATTGGATTTGTCCAGCATCACGTCTTTACCTGCAAGTTTATTGTAAACCTTGAAACCTTTGATGGGATCTCCTACAAACGCCCATTTGTATGCATCGTTAGCAGTTTCATAATTAGAGGTAAAGGCTATCGCGCTTCCATCCCAGTACAGGTAATTATTCATGTTGCTGTGAAGTTTTGCAGCATACCATGTAGTAATGTCATCAAAAGAAGAGAAATATTTAAAGGGGAAGTTATTCAGTACTTCGTCGTTTATGCTACATGCTATCTCGATAGCAGTATTAGCCTTGTCTATGCTGATATTACCTTCCGGAGCAGAAGGGGTTGCGTAAATGATCGGCAAAACCAGAGATGGCGTTGGATAGGCATTACCTACAATTGCGTTGATTGCTTGTGTACCTAATTCTTTCTTGGTTCCATTGTTGTCGTAGATGTATTTGTATGTGAATGAAATGCGATTATCGGTAAACGCCTTTGTCTCATTGTTAAACACACAATCATCTACTGCCTCGATGGCAAGCATGTTGCCAGCGTCTTTTGTATCATTCCAACTTGTCAAAATGCCTGTTTTTTGGTCTGTTGACATGTTCAGTTGATGAGTTCCATCTATGGCAATGACTGTAGGGAAATCAGCTTTTGTACTGCCTGTTGATGCAAGAAATGTAACACCAGCATCAGGAGCATCTGAACTCAAGGCTACTCCCTCGGAATTATACACACAATACTTCTCTGCACCAATGCTATACAGGAAATACTTTTCTCCGCTTTGTACAAAGGCAAACAGGAAATTCTTGTCAGTATTGTCCAAAACTCCGTTGTTTCCATAGACTTTGCCTCCTCTTTTGGAACCGGATAGATATGCGTCCGTTTGAGCCGAATTGTACACAAATGCTCCCCTGTCCTTGGACCTGATGGTGAACACCTTTCCGACAACGGCATCACTCAATTCAGTGATGGGATCCGCCCATGCCACGATACCTGTCAGCAGCATGGTCAATGAAAGTAAAAGTTTTTTCATAAAATGTAGTTTGTTTAGTTTATATAGGTTAAGTGAGTTGCGATGATATATGCACATACAGCACAGGCACAACGGAATTGAACCGCTGTGCCTGCGTAAGGGGTAACAAATGGTCTCGCTCGAGGCTGTTGCCTATGAGCGTGTGATTAGTCGATGGGGGGGGGTAAGTGCCTGTGTGTCAGCGTAAAGCCTGCTGTAGCGCGGGTGCTGGTCTCGTGCTGCCTCTATAATATATATATAATGTATAGGCTTGGGCATGACAATAAGGTATGTTGTAACGATGTGTTGCTTGACGGCTCAATGGCCGTGTCGCGTGGATATTTTAAGTATTATTAGGTATAACCAGTCGCAAAGATAACGTATTTTTTATTATCTGACAAGAAGTAGTTGGATTTTTTTATGAATAAAGTTGGGCATTGCCTACTCGAAATAGATGGACAGTACTATCATGTTTGCCGAACTGCTCTTTACTCCATTGGTAAATTTCATCATGGACTGGTCCAGTAGTTTGTCCCGGTTCTTGCTTATTATATCTGCCAGGCCGAAACAGAACTTCAATTCGGGTATCAGCTTGAAGTATGGCAGGTAGATGTCGCAACCCATGCCAAGTTCCAGGTAGCAGTCGAAAGTTTTTGCCTTGAATGCCTCCTGGTCGTGGTTGTTGAGGCAGAACGTGGGTGCCAGGCCAAAGGTGAAGTATGGCCTGAAGTTATTGTATCGTGGGGCTGCGAACTTCACTGACAGTGGCACTGAAATGTAGTTGGTGCGCATGTTCTGCGTGGTGTCCCTGCCGGAGACGTTTTCGTGCATCTTTATGAACTTTTGGCCGAAGTGCATGCTGGGTGTGAGGCGCAATTCCAGATACTTGTTTAGGCGCAGGGCGCCCAGTACTCCCACGCTGAAGCCCGGTTGGTACTTGCTTACCTCTGCAAACCATTGTTCTCCTGTTTCGGGGTCTATGTTGCCGTTGTTCCTTATCTCCATGTCCGTGAAGTTCATGCCGATGAAGAATCCCCAGTGCAACTGCCGGTTGTCTATGAAAGGCTTGTTCATGACTTGCTCTCTCTGTGCAAACGTACAGAGGCATAGTGCCATGCAGAGGATAAAGAAAACAAGTCTTTTCATACAGTTATATAACATTCCAGGATGGTGTTTTATTGCCTTAATACCTATTTTTGGTGATATGCAGGCAACTTTTTCTTGCTTGTGAAGTTCAATATCACTAAAAATGGTTACCTTTGTGCTGCAATATCCATTGCAATCATACATCAATAGAAACAATAATTAAAATTAACAACGACTATGGCTTACGTAATTGGCGATGATTGTGTTGCTTGCGGCACATGTATTGACGAATGCCCCGTGGGTGCTATCTCAGAGGGCGAGAAGTATTCTATCAATCCGGATGAGTGCACCGAGTGCGGTACTTGCGCTGATGCATGCCCATCTGGTGCTATCTCTTTGTAAGAAGGAAAAAGCATGCAGCGGCATGCAATGTGGTATTATAGATTTAAGTTTTTTGCAGAATCCCTTGTCGTGATGACAAGGGATTCTTTTTTGCATGATGCCGGATTGCTGCTACTTCAGCAGTGCCAAGGCATCCTTTATTCGTTTGATGGCCTCGATGATGTTTTCGTCGCTGGTGGCATAGGACATGCGGAAGCATTCGGGAGAGCCGAAGGCATCGCCGCCCACGGTGGCAACGTGTCCCACCTCCAGAAGATACATGGCCAGGTCGTTGCTGTTGTTGATGACGCGGTCGCCATGCTTCTTGCCATAGAAACTGCTGCACTTGGGGAACAGGTAGAAGGCACCCTGCGGTTCGTTTACTTCCAGTCCCGGAACCTCCTTTGTCAGTTTCACTATCAGGTCGCGACGACGCTCAAAGGCACGGCGCATCACTTCCACGCATTGCTGATCGCCGGCGAATGCCGCCTCGGCGGCCTTCTGGCTGATGGAGCAGGGGCCGCTGGTATATTGGCCCTGCAGCTTGTTGCAGCCCTTCACGATCCACTCGGGGGCTGCGATGAAGCCTATGCGCCAGCCGGTCATGGCGTATGCCTTGGACACGCCGTTGATGATCACCACGCGCTCCTTGATGTCCGGGAACTGTGCTATGGAGGCATGTTCTCCGACATAGTTGATGTGCTCGTAGATTTCGTCGGCAATGACGATGACGCGCTCGTGGCGTAGCAAGACATCCTTCAATGCCTTCAGTTCCTCGCGGCTGTAGACGGATCCGGTTGGATTGCTGGGAGAGCAGAGAATGATGGCGCGTGTGTTGGGAGTGATGGCTGCCTCCAGTTGCTCGGGGGTAATCTTGAAGTCCTGCTCGATGGTAGAGGGAATGAACACCGGGGTGCCGTCGGCCAGTCGCACCATGTCGGGATAGCTTACCCAGTACGGAGCAGGGATGATGACCTCGTCTCCCGCGTTTACCAGAGCCATGATGGCGTTGCACACGCTCTGCTTCGCGCCATTGGAACAAAGGATTTGCGAGGGCTGGTAATCCAGTCCGTTCTCGTTCTTCAACTTGGCCACGATAGCCTTTTTCAGCTCCGGATAACCGGGGACAGGGCTGTATCGGCTCCAGTTCTCCTCGATGGCCTTGATGCCGGCGGCCTTGATGTGGTCCGGAGTGTTGAAGTCGGGCTCGCCTACGCTCATGTTGATGATGTCGATGCCCTGCGCTTTCAGCTCGCTGCTCTTCTGGCTCATGGCCAGGGTGGCACTGGTGGACAGACGCTGGAGTCTGTCGGAAAGAACGTTGCTCATGATGTTGTAAGTGTCGTTATGTTAGTGAAATGTTGTCGTTGTGTGTGTTGGGCCGTGCCTCGGTGGGGTCAAAGCTTGTGTCCCATGCGCAGCCTTTTGGTTTCCAGATAGCGTCGGTTGTACTCGTTGGGGGTGACTACCACAGGGACGTTTTCCACAATGTCCAGTCCGTAACTTTCGAGGCCTACCCGCTTGACCGGATTGTTGGTCACGAGACGTATTTTTCCTATGCCCAGTTCGCGCAGGATTTGCGCTCCCACTCCGTAGTCACGCTCGTCAGCCCTGAAGCCAAGATGCAGGTTGGCGTCCACGGTATCGTCGCCCTGTTCCTGCAACTTGTATGCCGCTATCTTGTTCATCAGGCCTATGCCACGGCCTTCCTGCTGGAGGTATACCACCACGCCCTTGCCTTCGCGGTCTATCATCTGCATGGCTTGATGCAGTTGCTCGCCGCAGTCGCAGCGTTTGCTGGCAAAGATGTCGCCTGTCATGCAGCTGGAGTGCATGCGCACCAAGACAGGTTCGTCGGCGGTCCATTCTCCCTTGAAGATGGCGATGTGCTCCAGACCGTTGCTTTTCTGTTTGAACGGGATTATGCGGAAATGTCCGTACTGTGTGGGCAGGTCGGCCTCCACGCCCCTTTCCACCAGGCTCTCCTGGCGGAGGCGATAGGCGATGAGGTCCTTGATGGTGATGATCCTGATGCCATGTGTGCGGGCCACCTCCTTCAGTTGCGGCATGCGTGCCATGGTGCCGTCCTCGTTCAGGATTTCGATGAGGGCGGCCGCCGGTTGCAGTCCGCTCATGCGGGCCAGGTCGATGGCGGCCTCGGTGTGTCCCGCCCTCTTCAGCACGCCGCGGTCCTGGGCGTAGAGCGGGTTTATATGGCCGGGGCGTCCGAAGTCGGCCGGCTTCCTGGCCTTGTCAGCCAAGGCGCGTATGGTGGCCGCGCGGTCGTGTACGCTGACACCTGTTGTGCAGCCGTCCAGAAGGTCCACAGTCACTGTGAATGGCGTTCCCAGCATGCTTGTGTTGACCTGCACCTGGTAGTCCAGTTCCAGTTCCTTGGCGCGCGATATGGTGATGGGCGCGCACAATACGCCGCGTCCGTTCTTGAGCATGAAGTTGACCTTTTCTTCTGTGATAAGTTCCGCCGCGGTAATGAAGTCGCCCTCGTTTTCACGGTCCTCGTCATCCACGACAATCACGAATTTGCCGGCCTTGAAGTCCTCCAAGGCTTCCTCGATGCTGCTAAGCTTGATTTCCTTGTCCATTATTTGTGTTGTTTTTTATTCTTTTGATGATAAATGCGCCCTGCTTCTGCACTTGTCCCAGGTCCTGATACAGTCTGATGCGGAACATCCATATACGTATCCACAGGATGATGCCAGCCGGGAAGACGATGCCTGCAATCATGTTGTTCCGTTTGCTGTCGAAGGGGCGTGTGTGCGCATTGGCATAGAGTACTGGCATTTCGTTCAGTGCCCCTATGATTGCCGCATCCCGGCTGTTGTGCAGTTCGTTTATGATGTCATCCAGTCTGTCCCTGAGGCCTGTTACCGTGTGGTCTTCGCGGTATTTGAAGAAGATGGCGTAGTAGGACGGGATTTTGAGCAGTTTCTTTGCGGAACAGTATCGGTTGCAATCCTGCATCAGGTCGGCAAGTCTTTGTGTCAAGGCCGGATAGTCCGGGTCATGGATTATGATTTCCTTCCTGTTGAGCTTGCGTCTTGTCCGCATGCCCATGAGACGCTTGAAGAAGTTCTGGTACCCTTCGATGTTGAACACGACGCTGTCCTTGTTGGCCTTGCTGATGAGAAACAGGCCTATGGGGGCCAGCACCATGGAACTGAGCCATATGCCGAACCATACTGACCACTCGCCTGTCTTGGCCATCTTCTCGCCAGCGGCGTTTACGATGTAGTAGAATATGAATACCAGCACGCTTACCACCACCGGCACTCCCAGTCCGCCTTTCCTTATGATGGCTCCCAACGGGGCGCCGATGAAGAAGAATATCAGGCATGCAAGGCTGCGGGTGAATTTCTTGCGTGCCTCCATGTGGTGTCTGCGCAGGGTCATGTTCGTGCTTTCCGTGGTCATTCCGCGGTATTCGAACTCAGCCTGTGTGCTCTGCGCCGAACTCAGGGCGCTTTTTATCACAGTCTTTCTCTGATCCGGACTCAGGCGGGCGTAGGTGCTGTCGAGAGGTTCTTGTTCCGCAGCCCTGGCCATCAGTCCGGCCGAGTCCTTGTGCTCCATGGGAATCTGTCCTTTCAGGTATTGTCTTTTGGCAACCTTGCGTATGTGCTGCCCCAGACTGTCGCTCACGTGGTTCAGCGAGTCTATGCCGCTGAGTATCTTTGACAGTTCCTTGGTCTGTGCGTCGCCGTTGAAAAGGTTGGCGTCCATCATGCTGAAGTTCGCGTCGAAAGGAATCATGACTTCCTCGGTGTGGAACGTCTCCCTCATGTAAGGGATGTTGGCCTGCAGCATGTTCCCCGTCTGCGAGTCCACATCCTTGAAGCGTTCTCCCTCGTGCAGTGTCAGTTTCAGATGCTTCTGGTCCGCCGTGCTTTGCAGGCGTGCCGAGTCTGCCAGGACTATCTCCATCTTGTCGTATCCGCTCTCGGTGCTGTATATCATCACTCCGTAGAGCATGCCGGTGTCGGCGTTTTTCTTTTGCACGAAGATGCTGTATCCCGGTATGTCGCTGTAGAATATGCCCTCGGGGATTTCCAGCTCGGGCGATTTCTGCCGCATGCTCCAAAGTAGCGTCGCCACCTGGCGGGTGGCTCGTGGCTGCACCCTGTCCTGAAAATAGAAGCTTGCCACGCACACCAGCGACGTTACCGTCAGTATCGGGCACAGGATGCGGATGAGAGGGATGCCGGCCGCCTTCATGGAGAGGAGTTCCAGTTTTTCTCCCATGTTGCCGAAGCTGATCAGCGATGCCAGCAACACGGCCAGTGGCAGCGACATGGGCACAAGGGTGAGGCTGGCATAGAACAGAAACTCGGCCAGGATGCTCCAGCTGAGTCCCTTGCCTACCAGGTCATCGATGTACTGCCATATGAATTGCATGATGAAGATGAACAGGCAGATGAAGAACGTTCCGGCAAAGAGCAGCAGAAAGTTCTTCAGGATGTAAATGTCCAGCCTCTTTATGATTCTCATGCGTGCACGTGTACTTTTTTAACCGCGCAAAGGTACGACTATTGGTCTAATATAGTGGAGTAGGGTGGTGGTAAATGCTTTTTCTTGCAAAAAAAGCCATCGTGTTCTTGGCGGTTTCAAAATAAAGTCATACCTTTGCACCCGCAACACCGCAAGAGGCCTCGGTGCCAGGGCGGTTGGTGATGGCGGGATAGCTCAGCTGGTTAGAGCGTCGGATTCATAATCCGAAGGTCAAGGGTTCAAGTCCCTTTCCCGCTACTTACGATGGAAGGAACTGCGGAATGCAGTTCCTTCCATCGTATATGTGCGTATTCGCCTGTCGGTGCGGAACCGTTATCATGTCTCGGTGTCTTTTAGTATTTTGTCAGAATCTTTCAGTCTTCCTGCGAGCGGTTGCGATGTGTTTCCTGTGAAGAGGAACGGATGCCGTTCCTTGTGTGTGCGGGTCTCTGCGTTTCGTAAATCCTGAGTCGTGGCATTGCTGTGGCATGCCTGTATGCATGGTATCGTTGGTACTTCTGCATGTTATTGGCTATCATGATGTTAGACTGTAGCGCGATGTTGCCCTTTGAGTGGCGCGGCATTTGCTTTGCAGGTATCGGGAATGTGGTCGTACGAGAGCGTGATTCTGTTCCGGTATTGTCGGGCATTTGACTATAGTATTGTCTGACCTTTGGTCATAGTATACTTGCGGCCTCGACTATAGTATTGTCCGGCCACCGGCTACACGGGATTCAAGTCCCATCATCCGGAGGGCCGTGTCGGGCCCCCGTGAATGCTGCAGGCCGTGTCGTGATTTTTCAACATATGGCTTAACCTGTAACAGGGCCTGGCGGATGTTCGGTCAAGTCTGATTCATGCTTGTCGGGCTTGACGAAAATGCTCCAGATCGGAGGCGTATTGCTCGGCCGAGGTGAACAGTACGGCTTGCATGCCCATCCGCCTTGCGCCTTCCACGTTTGCTGGCCGATCGTCTGTAAAAAGGCATTCCTCGGGCTTCAACGAGAATTTGTCGCACAGCCGCAGGTATATCTCCGGCTCGGGCTTGACGGCGTGTTCCTCGCAGGAGACGACCATGCCGTCGAGTAGGCGGAAGACCTCGTACTTTTCTATGACCGGGTAGACGGCGTTGCTCCAGTTGCTTAGCCCGTACAGGCGGTACCCCTCCTGCTTGAGCCTCGTCAGGAGCTCGCGCATGCCTTCGATTTCGCCCGTAATCTCTTCCAGCTCGTTGTCGCGGAAGAACGTCAGGGCGTCTTCGTATTCCGGGTGTCGCTTGATGGTGTCGTCTATGACCTCCTCGAAAGGGATCGTGCCCCTGTCGCAAGGGTCCAGGAATTCGGGTTCCGAAAGGATGCGTCGCAGTTCGGCTATGGAAGCCTCGTCGTCGCCGAAGATTCGGTGGAACAAAGGCTGGGGATTGTGGCGTACGAGTACCTGGCCGAAGTCGAAAATCAAGTTCTTTATCATATGCCGTAACGGTTGGGGCAACCATGGCGCGGAGCCGATGTCTCCGGGTTGGCCCGTGGTTGCTTGGTTTTCAGCGCAAAGGTACAAAGAAAACTTGTCCTTTGTGTCATTCGTTTGGCAAAAAAAGCGTACCTTTGCATACCTCTTTAATTTAAGGAAGAATTCATAATAACACAATACGGAAACATGTCACAGACAAAGAAAATCAAGCGCGCGCTGGTAAGCGTCTTTCACAAGGACGGACTGGACGAGATTCTGCGCACACTGCACGCCCAGGGCGTGGAACTGCTGAGCACAGGCGGTACACAAACTTTCATCGAGAGCCTTGGCATACCCTGCGTCAAGGTTGAAGACGTAACTTCCTATCCCAGCATCCTCGGGGGCAGGGTGAAGACCTTGCATCCCAAGGTGTTCGGAGGCATTCTCGGCCGTCGCGGGCTGGAGGGCGACCGTCAGCAGATGGCGCACTACGAGATACCGGAGATAGACCTGGTGATTGTGGACCTCTATCCTTTCGAGCAGACCGTGGCCAGCGGTGCCTGCGAGGCGGACATCATAGAGAAGATAGACATAGGCGGCATAAGCCTGATACGTGCCGGTGCCAAGAATTTCAACGACGTTGTCATCGTTCCCAGCAAGGCGGAGTATGAGCCGCTTCTGAAGCTTCTGCAGTCCAAGGGCGGAGAGAGCGACATCGAGGACCGCAAGTGGTTTGCCGCACAGGCCTTTGGCGTGAGCAGCCATTATGATACCGCCATTCACGAGTATTTTGCCAGATAATCTCATTTATCCACTTCAATAATCGGACAAGCAAATGGGATTCTTTAGTTTTACCCGAGAGATAGCCATGGACCTGGGCACGGCCAATACCATCATCATCAGCGATGGCAAGGTGTTGGTGGACGAACCCAGCGTGGTGGCACTGGACCGGCGCACCGAGAAGATGATAGCCGTGGGCGGACGGGCCAAAATGATGTACGAGAAAACCAACCCCGACATCCGCACCATCCGCCCCTTGCGCGATGGCGTGATAGCCGACTTCAATGCCTGCGAACAGATGATGCGCGGCCTTATCAAGAAGGTGCATTCCGGCAGGCAGCTCTTTACTCCGTCCCTGAAGATGGTGATAGGCGTGCCGAGCGGCAGTACCGAGGTGGAACTGCGTGCCGTGCGCGACAGTGCCGAGCATGCGGGAGGCCGTGAGGTCTACCTCATATACGAACCCATGGCGGCGGCCATAGGCATAGGCCTGGACGTTCTTGCCCCGGAAGGCAACATGATCGTGGACATAGGCGGAGGAAGCACCGAGATTGCCGTGATCAGCCTGGGGGGCATCGTGGCCGACAAGAGCTTGCGCGTGGCTGGCGACGAACTCACCTCCGATATTCAGGAGTATATGTCCCGCCAGCACAATGTCAAGGTCAGCGAACGCATGGCCGAACGTATCAAGATAAATGTGGGAGCGGCCCTCACCGACCTTGGCGACGAGGCACCGGAGGACTATGTGGTGCACGGCCCCAACCGTATTACCGCCCTGCCCATGGAAGTGTCCGTCTGTTACCAGGAGATAGCACGCTGTCTGGAGAAGACCGTGGCCAAGATTGAAACGGCCATCCTGCAGGCCTTGGAGGAGACCCCGCCGGAATTGTATGCCGACATTGTGCATAATGGAATCTATCTGGCCGGCGGCGGCGCCCTGCTCAAGGGACTGGCACGTCGTCTGACGGACAAGATAAACATACCTTTCCACGTGGCCGACGACCCCTTGCACTGCGTGGCCAAGGGGACGGGAGTCGCATTGAAGCATCTGCAGGAGTTTTCGTTCCTGATGTAATATAACACTGATATATGGCCTCATTCACCCTCCATGGCATTGCCGGGTGAGTGAGGTTTCGCTACGTATGCAAGGTTTTCTGGACTGGCTTTCCCGCTATTCGCATTGGCTGGTGCTGCTCCTGTTGGAGGGGGTCAGCCTGGCCTTGCTGGTATCGTTCAACCGCTATCAGGGCAGCGTGTGGTTCACCGGGGCCAACTATGTCGTAGGCCGGGTGGAGGAGTGGCGTCATGGCATGATGTCGTACATCTACCTTGGAGAGCGCAACCGGGAATTGACCGAGCGCAACATACAACTGGAACGCGAACTGGAGGTCCTGCGTGCCGAGGTGGCCGAACTGGCCCACGACAGTTCCTATACCGAACGTGCCGTGGCGCGGCGCTTGCAAAGCGCGCGCCTGTTGCCGGCCCGGGTGATTTCCAACAGTATCCGTCTGAGCGACAACTATCTGACAATAGACCGCGGAGCCAGGGACGGTGTCCGTCCCAAGATGGGCGTGGTATGCGGAACCGGCATCGTGGGCATAGTGTCTCATGTGACGGATCACTATTCCGTAGTCATGTCTATTCTCAACAGTAAGTCAGGCATCTCGTGCCGCATCCGCGGTAACAATTATTTCGGCTATCTGCATTGGCAGGGCGGCAATGTGTTGACTGTCCAGCTGGATGACATTCCGCGTCATGCTTCCTGCAAGGTGGGCGATGTGGTGGAGACCAGCGGCTTCAGCAATGTCTTTCCTGCCGGCATCTTTGTGGGCCGCGTGATGCAGATTCGCGACAGCAAGGACGGCCTCAGTTACCAGTTGCTGGTACAGTTGTCCTCCGACCTCGCCAATCTGCGGGACGTGGCGGTAATCCTCGATACTCCGGGAATGGATGACGTGGAGGAACATACTCGATAAGTCATGATACAGACATTATTCCATAGGTCGGGCACCATGCTTGTGGTCATATTCCTGCAGGTGTTCCTGTTCAACCACATCAATTTGTGGGGATATGCCGTGCCATTGCTTGGCCCCATGGTCTTGTTCCATATTCCTCTCAATGCAGGACGCATAGGCAACATGTTTCTGGCTTTTGCCACAGGGGTGGTGCTTGACGCCTTCAGCAATACTCCGGGAGTGGCGGCGGGAGCCATGACAATCACGGCCTTTGCGCACTATCCGTTGCTGCATGCAATGGCACCCAGGGATGCTGTTGAGGATGCCGTGCCGGACCATTATCTCCTGGGACAGTATAAGTACTTCTGGTACATGGCCATTCTTCTGGCCGTACATCACGTGGCCTATTTCGTCTTGGAGGCATTCTCGTTTTTCGACATTGCCGGCCTTTCGTTGCGTTTCCTTGGCAGCTATGTCCTGTCCCTGTTGCTGGCATGGGTCGTGGAGGTGCTCCGGCCTGCCAAGGTGCAATGACATGTTCTCTTTGCTTTCTCGCATACGTATCATAAAAATCACATCTACCACAGCATCTTATGGAAAAGAAGTACGAACTGGGTAAGCGCAGGTACGTGCTGGGAGGCATCGCCTGCATAATCATCTTTACCTATATCCTGCGCCTCTTGTCTTTGCAGCTGCTGAGCGAGGATTTCAAGAAAAATGCCGACAGCAATGCCTTTCTCAGGCGCATACTCTTTCCTGCCCGGGGGGGCGTGAGGGACAGGAACGGCAAGCTGCTGGTGTACAATCAGCCTGCATATGACATAATGGTGGTGATGAAGGAACAGGAGGGAGTGGACACGGCGGATGTGTGCAACACTCTGGGCATCACCAGGGACTGGTATGAACGCCGAATGAATGAAATTCGTGATCCGCGTCGCAATCCCGGCTACAGCAGGTATACACAGCAATTGTTCATGAGCCAGCTGTCGGCCGAGGAATTCAGCAATTTCAACGAGAAGCTGTTCTGCTTCCCGGGTTTCTATGTGCAGAAGCGCAGTATCCGCCAGTACACTTATCCGTATGCCGCCCATGTCCTTGGCGACGTGGGCGAGGTGGGACCGAGGGATATCGAGGCCGATGCATATTACAGTAGCGGTGACTATATAGGCAAGCTGGGCATCGAGCGGCAATACGAGAAGCAGCTCAGGGGAGAAAAGGGCGTGGAGATTCTCTTGCGCGATTCCAAGGGACGTATCAAGGGACGGTATCAGGACGGCAAGTTCGACAATGCTCCCATACCCGGCAAGAACCTTGTACTGTCCTTGGATGTGGAATTGCAGGCCCTGGGAGAGAGGCTGATGAAGGGCAAGAAGGGAGGCATCGTGGCCATAGAGCCGTCCACGGGCGAGATTCTTTGCATGGTCAGCAGCCCGACCTACGACCCTCGTGCCATGGTGGGACGCCAGCGCGGTGCCAATAACAACCGCCTTTCGCGCAATCTGCACAAACCGTTGCTCAACCGTGCCATCATGGGACTGTATCCTCCCGGCTCGACATTCAAGACCACCCAGGCACTTACCCTGTTGCAGGAGGGTGTCATCACGCCCGGCACCACGTACCCGTGCAGCGGAGGATTCCATTTCAAGAACCTCTCTGTCCGTTGTCACGGACATCCGTCCCCGCTGTCGCTGGTGCCGTCGTTGGCCACCTCGTGCAACGGTTTCTATTGCTGGGGACTGTTCCACATGTTCTCCAACCGTCAGAAGTACCGTACCGTGCAGGATGCCATGACGCGGTGGAAGGACTATATGGTTTCCATGGGCTTCGGTTACGCTCTGGGCGTGGACTTGCCCGGCGAGAAGCGCGGCATGATACCTAACGCCGCATACTACGACCGTGCCTACCGTGGTTCGTGGAACGGCCTGACGGTAATCTCCATCTCCATAGGACAGGGCGAGGTGACTGCAACCCCGTTGCAGATAGCCAATCTGGGCGCGACCATAGCCAATCGCGGCTGGTTCATAACCCCGCATGTGGTGAAGGACATCCAGGACGAGGCGCTGGATACGCTCTATACCTCGCGCCGTTATACCATGGCCTCGCCGTCGCAATACAAGTATGTGGTGCAAGGCATGCGCCAGGCCGTGCTGGCAGGAACGTGCCGGGCCGCCAACTCGCCTGACTATGCCGTCTGTGGCAAGACCGGCACGGCGCAGAATCCGCATGGACTGGATCACTCGGCATTCATGGGCTTTGCTCCCATGGACGACCCGAAGATAGCCATCTGCGTGTATGTGGAAAACGGTATATGGGGAGCCACCTTCGGCGTGCCCATAGGCGCCCTCATGATTGAGCAATACCTCACGGGCGGATTGTCGCCCGAGAGCGAAGAGAAAGCAACGACATTTGAGAACAGACATTTAATAACAGTGGACGATGCCCTTATCAGATAAGAGAGAAAAGGAACAGAGCATACTGCGCAATCTTGACTGGTTTACCGTGTTCATCTTCATAGTCCTTGTGGCCATGGGATGGATGAGCGTCTGCGGAGCCAGTTACGACTTTGACCAAGGCTCCGGATTGATGGATTTCTCCGCCCGCAGCGGCATGCAGGTGGTGTGGATACTCTCGGCCATGGTGCTGGGAATAATCATCTTGTGCGTGGACGACCGCCTGATGGAAAGTATGTCCTATGTCCTGTATATAGGCTTCATGCTGTTGCTGTTCGCCACACCCATGCTGGCCACCAAGGCCATCAAGGGCAGCATGTCCTGGATAAAGATAGGCAGCTTCAGCGTGCAGCCTGCCGAGTTTGCAAAGTTCGCCACCGCCCTGTGTCTGGCCAAGGTCATCAGTGCCTTCAACCTTGACCTGTCGCGATGGCGCGACCTGATGATAAGTGGTGTGCTCGTGCTTTTGCCCATGGTCTTGATTATAATGCAGCGGGAGACGGGTTCGGCCTTGGTGTATCTTGCCTTTTTCCTGATGTTCTACCGTGAGGGGATGATAGGCAGCATTCTCTTTGCCGCCGCAGCGTTCGTGTTTTATTTCGTGGTGGGAATACGCTATGCCGAGGAACCTATGTGGGAGTTGCCTCAAGTGAGCATGGGCGAGTTCCTTGTGCTGGCCGGCATACATCTCTTTTCTGCCGGCATGATGTGGGTGTACACGTCCCTGCGCAAGCCTTTCCTGCATGTACTTTTCCTTGGCACCACGTCATATGTGCTGGCACTCCTGTATGCCAAATACCTCATTCCCTTCAATGCATGCTGGGTGCAGTGGGCTGTGTTGGCTGCCATGGTGGGGTACCTGCTGTACTTGGCCGTGCGCGAGCAGTTGTGGTCATACGCCCTGATAGCTCTTTTCGCCATGGGAAGCATAGGCTTCTTCTATTCGGTCAACAATGTTCTCAACGATGTCCTGGAGCCGCACCAGCAGACCCGCATACGTGTCCTCCTCGGATTGGAGGACGAGCCCAAGGGTACGGGCTACAATGTTATCCAGGCTAAGATAGCGATAGGGTCGGGCGGACTGCATGGCAAGGGATTTCTCAACGGCACGCAGACCAAGTTGAAGTATGTCCCGGAACAGGACACGGACTTCATCTTCTGTACCGTTGGCGAGGAGCAGGGCTTCGTAGGCAGTGCCCTGGTGCTTGTGCTGTTCCTTGTCTTCATCCTGCGTCTGATACACTTGTCCGAGCGTCAGCCTTTGCGTTTCGGACGCGTTTTCGGGTACAGCGTCATGGGCATATTCCTTTTTCACGTTTTCATCAACGTGGGAATGGTGCTCGGCCTTACACCGGTCATAGGTATACCTTTGCCGTTCTTCAGCTATGGCGGCTCCTCGTTGTGGGGCTTCACCATATTGCTGTTTACTTTCCTCAGGATAGATGCTGCCCGCAACCGTATGATGCATTAAGTGACAGGCACGGATATGCAGAGATTTGAAGCCTCTTGTCTCGCTGCTTACTTATATATAATGTGATGTGGTGAAATACGGCAAGGCTTAATGAGTGTGTCCGACAAGTTGCCTAATATGAGAAATCACCCTTGCCAGAGCGCATAGAACTGCCCCCAAAAAGTTATACACAAAACTTTTTGGGGGCAGTTTACATTCTGGCAGGGGTGAATGTGGTGTGTTGGGATGTATGTTATCGGTGGGCTTTTACCCTGATGCCCACATCCATGATGTCGGGCATGGTGCCTCGGGACATTATATGATAAAGTTGTACGTGTGCCTGTTGTCCCTGAAGCAAACGGATGTCTGGGGCCGGCTGTGCGAAGCTTTGCACTGTCACTCCGTCGCCGGTTAGGCATTGACCATTGGTGCTGGTCTGTATGGACACTGTATCGCGGCACGTGTCGGCAGGGTGGGAGAGTAACACCCTCCTTACTACGCATAGGCGTTGATATGGAAAGGCCGGTGTGGTGCGCAGCTCTATGTTCATGGAATATGTGCCTTCGGCAAGGGTGGCTGGTAGGCAGAAGGAAAGGGTATCATTGCCGTGCCAGCCGTTGGAGTCCACGTGGACGTACTGGTGCCACATGGTGTCGCCCGTGCAACTACTTGCCAGCAACAGGAGCAGCAGGGGCAACGCTGTCTTGTACATTGTTGTTGTTCTTGCCTTTGCCATTGTTCTTTTTCTTCTTTTTTTTCTTCTTGCCGGCCAGTTGGGCATCGAAGCGTCCAAGGTCTTCCTGGGTGGCCAGGTCGATGTGACGTGCCTTTGCCTGAGGGGCGTCCTTGGTTAGGGCTACCGGGTTTTCGCCTTGACGGTTCTGCGCAATGATGTCCTGTGCACGTTCGGCTGTGATGGTGGTGATGTTGGCTGCCAGATGCTTGTCCGATGAATAGGAAACCAGTCCGGCCAGGATGTCGGCCTTGAAGAAGAACCAATCACCCTCCTGAGTATGGAGGACGATGTCGCGTCCGGGCAATTTGCGTCCTGCCTCCATGTATTGGTCCACTTCATAGTTGATGCAGCACTTGAGCTTGGCGCACTGTCCTGCTAACTTCTGCGGATTGAGGGAGAGGTTCTGGAAATGTGCCGCGGCCGTGCCAACGCTGGTAAAGTTGTTTATCCATGTGGAGCAGCACAGTTCGCGTCCGCATGGTCCGAAGCCGCCGATGCGTCCTGCCTCTTGGCGTGCGCCTATCTGTTTCATCTCTATCCTCACATGGAAGACTTCGGCCAGGACTTTTATCAATTGTCGGAAGTCCACTCGTCCATCTGCAATGTAGTAGAAGATGGCCTTGTTGCCGTCTCCTTGGTATTCCACGTCGCCAATCTTCATTTCCAGACCCAGGTCCTTGGCTATCTGGCGCGATTCTATCATGGTCTGATGCTCGCGCGACTTGGCCTGTTCGTACTTTTCCAGGTCTCCGTCCTTGGCTATGCGGTAGACGCGCTTGATGTCGTCCTCGCTGCGCAGGTTGGCTTTCTTTACCTGTAGGGCTACCAGACTGCCTGTCATGGTCACGGTTCCGATGTCGTGGCCCGGATTGCCCTCCACGGCCACGATGTCGCCTTTGTGAAGTTCAAGGCCGTTGGAGTTGTGGTAGTAGCCTTTTCTCGTGTTCTTGAACTGGACTTCCACCAAGTCCGTGGATTCGGCATTGCCGGGAACGTCAGCCATGTAGTCGCAGACGTTCAGTTGCGTGTAGTGGTTGGCGTGCCATCCCTTGTTGCACAGGCCGCGTCCGCCTCCTGAGATATAGTTGTTCTCCATTATTGTATCAGTAGTACTATCATTTTGAGGGCGAAGTCAAAGAAGACCATCCTCGGGTTTACATTCTGTTCGATGTCTCGTTGGCACAGTGCCAGTTCCTCCATGATGGGAATGACGTTCTTCTCGTTGACGAAACTTGCAAAATTGGTGCTGAATGCCGCTTCCTCGCGGGTCTCATAGTTGAGCTCGTCTTGATGGAAGTTGTATATGAAGTTTTCTCTGATGAGGCGTTGGCAGTATGCCAGAAGACGTTTCTGGGTCTCGCGCCCCAATTCGCTTACCTCCTCGCTCCATGCCCGCATTTCCTTGATACGTCTCATGTAGCTCAGCCGCATCAGCCGGACGAAGAGGTCAAAGAATGTCCGTTCCTCGCTTTCGGTCTCCAGACGCTTCAGTGCCGCCGTGTAGCTGCCTTGGGCCACACGTGCCATTACCTTTGCCGTGTCGGTGTCAAGACCATGGTAGGTGGTCAGGGCTTGTGCGATTTCCTCTTCGGTCAAGGCCGGGATGTGGAGCCGCTGGGTGCGGCTTTGTATTGTTCCCAATACCATGTCGGGTTCCTCGCTGACAAGCAGGAAATAGGTTTCAGTCGGAGGTTCCTCTATCAGCTTCAGTAATTTGTTTGCTGCCTGCACCATCATCCTCTCTGGCAGCCATACTACCACCACGCGACGACCGCCGCGTCCGGCCTTTAGTTGCAGTTTCTGCTGCAAGGCGTCGCTTTCGTAGACATAATGCACGATTTGCTGATTGTCTGCCTTGATGGCTGCAAGCCAGTCCTCCACGTCGAAATAAAGTTTCTGCTCAAGCAATTCGCGCCACTGTGGCAGGAAATCGTCGGAGACCGGCCGGTCGGTAGCCTTCTTCTTGTATACGGGCATGGAGAAGTGCAGATCCGGGTGTGCCCAGTGTTGCAACATGGCTTCGTCGTTGGCATCCTTGCACAGAAGCATGCGTGCGAAAGCCAGTGCCAATGCCAGCTTGCCGTTGCCACGCGGGCCGCAGAACATCAGGGCATGCGGAATCCTGTTGTCCTGCACCATCCCGGTCAACCTCGCTTTCGTGCCGGCCTGTCCTATGATGTTGTCAAAGTTCAATATATTCGTTTTGCTATTTCACATATACTGTCTACTGCACTTACGGTGTAGAAGTGCAGGTTGGGAGCACCTTTGGCCAGTAATTCGCGGCATTGCATGGTGGCCCATTCTATGCCGACTTGCTTTACCTCGTCGTCGGTGCGGCATTTGCTGGCTTCGTGGTACAGTTCTTCTGGCAAGTCGCAGTGGAAAGTCTTGGGGACGATGTTCAGCTGGTTCAGCTTGGATAACGGCTTTATGCCCGGTACTATGGGCACGTTGATTCCTTCGGAGCGCGCATGCTCTACGAAAGAAAAGTATCGTGTGTTGTCGTAGAACAACTGTGTCACCGCATATTCCGCTCCCAATGCGACCTTTTGTTTCAGCACTTCCATGTCGCTGGCCATGTTGGCGGCTTCCTCGTGTTTTTCCGGGTAGCATGCCACGCCGTAGTGGAAAGGACGGCCGGGGTGTTTGATGGGGGAACCGTCAAAGAATCGTCCGTCGTTGAAATCGTTTATCTGCTTTATCAGCTCTGTGGCATGGGATGGTCCGTCGCCCGTGGGCTGGAACATGTGGTCTTCCTTCGCCTTGTCTCCTCGCAGGACCAAAAGGTCTTCGATGCCAAGAAACTGCAGGTCCAGAAGCATGTATTCCAGATCTTCACGGGTGTGTCCGCTGCATACGATGTGCGGCACAACCGGTATGCCGTATCTCTGTTGTATGGCTGCAGCTATGGCTATGGTGCCGGGCCGCCGTCTTATTTTTTGTCTTTGCACCAGACCGTTGCCAATTTCATGGTAGACGTATTCGCTACGGTGTGTGGTGATGTTGATGTATCGTGGCTCGTATGTCTTCAGTTTGTCTATAGTGTCAAACAGCAATGCGGTGCCGTTGCCCTTAAGGGGCGGAAGCACCTCGAAAGAAAACGGCCTGCTGCCGATGTCTTGTATAAGGTCTGTTACCTTCATACTGTGGATAGGAATGTGAATTCGTGTTGTGACGTGCCATGGCCTATGTTTCCGCGGCATTGTGCCATAGGCAATAAATCTGTGTAAAGATACATAAATTATGGTAAGGGACAAAGGTATTTGGACAAAAAAGCCTTCTTCGCAGTGCCATAGGCTCAATAAATGGCCATATCTGGTGACAACGTATCTGTTATTTCGCTATATTTGTGCTTGGAAATTCGATATATAAACGCTTAAATACCCAACGTCAAATTCTAAACACTTAAACAAAATATCCTATGACACTAATCAAATCCATTTCAGGTATCAGAGGTACCATCGGAGGTAGGGCCGGAGATACGCTCAATCCTCTTGACATTGTCAAGTTTGTAAGCGCGTATGCCACTGTTATCCGTAAGACTTCTCCCATAGGCTCCAACAAAATTGTTGTTGGCCGTGATGCGCGCATCTCCGGCGAGATGGTAAAGAACGTCGTTTGCGGCACTCTCATGGGTATGGGCTTTGATGTCGTGAATATCGGTCTGGCCAGTACTCCCACCACGGAAATAGCCGTGACGATGGAGGGGGCTGATGGCGGTATAATCCTCACAGCCAGTCACAATCCTCGCATGTGGAACGCCCTGAAGTTGCTCAATGAGAAAGGGGAATTTTTCAATAAGGCTCAAGGTGAGGAGGTTTTGCGTATTGCCGAGGCCGAGGACTTTGAATATGCCGATGTGGATCACTTGGGCAAGTATATCGAGGACAATACGTATGACCAGAAGCACATAGACATGGTGCTGGGATTGGAATTGGTGGACGTGGAAGCCGTTAGGAACGCTCACTTCAAGGTGGCCTTTGATGCTGTAAACAGTGTGGGCGGCATAATTCTACCAAAATTGTTTGAACAACTGGGTGTAGAGAAAGTCACAGGCCTGTTTACCGAGCCTACAGGTGACTTCCAGCACAATCCCGAACCGTTGGAGAAGAATCTGGGCGACATCAAGGCTCTCATGCAGAAGGGCGAGCATGATATAGCTTTTGTGGTGGATCCGGATGTGGATCGTCTGGCACTCTTCTGTGAGGATGGTACCATGTATGGTGAGGAATATACGCTGGTGACCGTGGCAGACTATATATTGCAACATACTCCTGGCAATACCGTCAGCAACCTCAGTTCCACACGTGCCTTGCGTGATGTCACCAACCAATATGCAGGTTGCAAGTATAGTGCCGCAGCGGTTGGCGAGGTGAACGTGGTTACGAAGATGCGTGAAGTGAATGCCGTGATAGGTGGCGAGGGCAATGGCGGTGTCATTTATCCTGCTGCCCACAGTGGTCGTGATGCCCTCGTGGGGATAGCCCTTATTCTTACCTACTTGGCAAAGAAAGGCATGAAGACCAGCGAACTGCGTGCTACGTATCCTCCATATCAGATTGCCAAGAACCGCATAGACCTCACACCTGATACCGATGTGGACTCTATCCTGGCAAAGGTGAAGGAACTGTACAAGGATCAGGAGGTCAACGATATTGACGGTGTGAAGATAGATTTCCCTGACAAGTGGGTACATCTGCGCAAGTCCAATACCGAACCTATCATTCGCGTTTATTCCGAGGCCAGTACCATGGAGGCAGCCGACCGTTTGGGAAAGGACATCATGGATGTGGTTTACTCCATGGTAAAGTAAAAAACAATAATCATTCGAGAACTCATGTTAACACAGATTATCAACGCCCGCATACTCACGCCACAGGGCTGGCTGAAGGATGGCAGCGTCATCATACGTGACAACAAGATATTGGAGGTTACCAATTGTGATTTGGCCATAGTCGGTGCCACGGTAGTTGATGCCAAAGGCATGTATGTGGTTCCAGGCGGCATAGAGATGCATGTGCACGGTGGTGGAGGACGCGACTTTCAGGAAGGTGAGGAGGAAGCTTTCCGTGTGGCTTGTGCAGCTCATGCCAAATATGGTACCACCAGTATATTCCCCACTCTCAGTTCAAGTACCATTCCTATGATAGAGAAGGCAGTGGATACTTGCCAGAAACTGATGGCCGAGCCTGATAGTCCCATTTTGGGTCTGCACCTTGAGGGGCACTATCTGAATCCTAATAAGGCCGGTGCCCAGATGCCTGAATGCATTAAGAATCCCGATCCCAACGAGTATATCCCCATCGTGGAGAACAGCCCATGTCTGGCGCGTTGGGATGCAGCCCCGGAGATGCCGGGTGCCATACAGTTCGGCAAGTATTGTTCCGAGAAGGGTATTTTGCCTTCCATCGGCCATACTGCTGCAGAGTACAATGACGTGAAGGCCGCTTACGAGGCCGGCTTTACTCATGTGACGCACTTCTACAATGCCATGCCTGGTTTCCACAACAAGGGTGAATATAAATATGAGGGCACTGTGGAGAGTGTCTACCTGATGGACGATATGACTGTGGAGGTAGTGGCTGATGGCATTCATGTGCCTCCAACTATTATGCGCATGTGCTACAAAATCAAGGGTGTGGAACGCATGGCCTTGATTACCGATGCCTTGGCAGTGGCTGCTGCCGGAGATGATGCTCAGGCTTTCGATCCTCGCGTAGTCATCGAGGATGGTGTGTGCAAACTGGCCGACCGTTCAGCTTTGGCAGGCTCCATAGCCACCATGGACCGTTTGATACGTACTGCTGTGCAACAAGCCGAGATTCCTTTGGAGGATGCTTGTCGCATGGTCAGCGAAACACCTGCCCATATCATGCGCTGCTACGATCGCAAGGGCTCTCTTTCACGTGGCAAGGACGCTGACATTCTCATCCTTGACCATGACTTGAATGTTCGCTGCGTATGGCAGATGGGTAAGATTATAGAGAATACCTTGTTCTGATAAACTAATACTTGATGCTTAATTAAGCTAACTCTTGTATATTATGTAGGGCACTTTGTACGGAAAACGCGTACAAGGTGCCCTACATTAGTTTGTGTATTCAAGCTAAACCACCTTGCGTGTCTCGTTCTCCTCATTTGTCGTCAAAACTTTCTGATGGGAGTATGATGCTTGGCTGTTTGAATAGACTGATGACGACATACCGTGTCCATTTAGACCAAATCACCTTGTATTTTCGTAATCAAGAACTGTATAACAAGTCTCCGAATATGAGACATCAACTCTGCCCAAGCGCATTCTGACAGAGACAAAATCCTTAAACCCGAATCGGTCATTAGATTTCCAATCCGTTTTGCCTTTATGTTCGTGCGTATTGCAACCGTTTTGTCTTGGCATAGCTCGCTATGCCAAGACAAAACGGGAAGCAAGACGGTGAAGAGAAGGGCAAAATGGAGGAAAAGGCAAT
>JAAGKN010001019.1_pt1 | contig 75389 bp, 68 predicted proteins | sample 6206371 | NCBI WGS metagenome assembly JAAGKN01 (sample SAMN11533720, study PRJNA540317) | gut metagenome | isolation source: fecal pellets from male and female animal of same cohort | host: Peromyscus leucopus | place: USA:CA | collected 2017 | reverse complement strand
GACCACTTCGATACCTCTCCAAGTCCTATATTTAGTTTACTGTATTGCTCTCTTTTATTCCTTCAGTACTCTCATCGAATACCTGTGAGCCACAACGCAAGATTTATTATATGTGAACAAATTCAATTTGTCAACAACTTTTTTGAAATTTTTTTATTTTTTTTGAAAAAGTTGTTTTTTACCTAGAAAATAGCTATCTTATTTATTTCAAAGAATCCTTATTCTATAAGATTTTTAGACATTTTCTCTATGAAAATGTTTGCAATGTCTAAATCTTCGGGGGTAGTTATTTTAATATTTTTATAAGAGCCTTGAACCAATTTTATTGGTATATTCATAAAATATTCTACTACCATTGCATCGTCCGTGATAGATATTCCTTTTGCACGTAATCTGTCCTCTTCTTGTAAAAGCTTTTCATAGGCTGATGTGATAAGAGTCCGTTCAAAAACTTGCGGTGTTTGTATTTGCCATACAAGAGTGCGTAGTGGTGTATTTGCAACGTATCCGTTTTCATTTGATATTTTTATCGTATCTTTAACAGGCATTCCAACTACACATGCTCTTGCTTGTATTACTTCGACATATGCCTTTTTAATAATTTCTGTTGTTACAAATGGTCTTGCCCCATCATGTATGAACACGTAATCACAGCTCCAATTGATCGCCTGAATTCCATTTGATACGGAATGGTATCTTTCTATTCCACCTTCTACTATGACATTTACTTTAGAAAATCCATATTTCTCAATAAGTTCTTTTTGACAATAATCTGCTTCACCACTCCCTACTACAAGTACAATATCATTTATTATGCTGTTCTCAAAGGCTTTGAGTGAATAATATAGTATTGGTTTGTTTTGTAATAATAGATACTGTTTGTGTATTGTGCTCTGCATCCGTTTTCCCTGTCCTGCTGCTAAAATAATGGCTGTCATTTTATAACTGCTCATTATAATTCTCCTTTAAAACTATTATTCCTATTTATTTTTTCGCCCAGTTTTAAATTCGGAATGGCATTTAAGCTATAGTCACTTCTAATTCCTTTGATGTATTCATAATAGCCCGCTACGCCTATCATAGCAGCATTGTCTGTACAAAATATAGGTGACGGATGGTAAAATTTTATTTTTCTTTTTTTACACTCTGCTTCAAAAGTTGCACGAAGTGAGGAATTGGAGGCAACACCTCCAGCTATGGCAAATTTGTCAAATCCATATTCCCTGACTGCTTGTAAGGAATGTTCTACAAGAACATCTATAACAGCTTTTTGAAAAGAGGCTGCTATATCTGCCTTATTGATTTCTTTTCCTTTCATTTCAGAGGAATTGATATAGTTCAACACGGCTGATTTTAGCCCACTAAAACTAAAATCGTAGTCTGAACCATTGACTTTTGCACGCGGAAATAGAATAGCATCCGGATTCCCTTCTTTTGAGAGTTTATCAATTTTAGGTCCGCCGGGGTATCCAAGTCCTATTGCACGCGCTACTTTATCAAAGGCTTCTCCTGCTGCATCATCTCTTGTGTAACCAAGAATTTCATATTCGCCATAGTCTTTTACAATACAAAGGTGCGTATGTCCCCCTGATACAACCAAACATGCAAAAGGAGGCTCTAATTCTCTATTTTCTATATAATTTGCACTGATGTGTCCTTCTATATGATGTACTCCTATAAGCGGTTTACCTGTAGCAAAACTGATTGCTTTTGCCGCTGATACTCCCACGAGAAGCGCACCTACAAGCCCTGGTCCGTAGGTGACTGCTATCGCTGTAATATCATTAAGGGACACCTTTGCTTCATTTAATGCCTCTTGAATTACTTGATTGATTTTTTCAATATGTTTCCGCGATGCGATTTCTGGGACAACGCCGCCATATACTGCATGTAACTCTATCTGTGAAGAAATGATATTTGACAGCACTTCTCGCCCATTTTTTACAACAGACGCTGCTGTTTCGTCACAAGAACTTTCAATTGCAAGCAGCAACACATCTTGATTTGTCTGCATAATAAAATCCTAAACCTTTCGAGTACTGTTTTCAGATGTCTTTTAACTTTCTGGCATGATGATGTCAAAGCCAAGAATTTTCCAATGTCCGGTTTCTGTTTCTTTTCTGAGCACATAAATCTGCTGAGATGACACATAGTCTGCCCCTTTTTTTACTGAATAAGTACAATATAAGCTGGCACACTGCTTGCCTTCATAAGTATATTCCTTAACATCTGTACTTGAGGAAACCGTATAACTGATAATAGAATATCCACTGTCAATAAATTCTTTAACATCTTGTTTCAAATTGTTTATATAGGTTTCTTTGGGGTTGTTTTCTGCAAGTTCTGTATCATAGAGTGCTAAGAGCTTTTCTGCCATCTGCTCAAGCTGCTCGTTTGTATAGTCTTCATTGTATGCGCATTTTACAATATCACTGTAATATTTTATGACTTCTCTTGGTGTTGGAGGATAGTCTGTGTCAAGATTTTTCAATAATACATTCTGCACTGCTGTGATGACTGTATCATTGTCTGTGTCTTTGTAATTTGACAGATAAAAATAATAGCCGCCTATCAAGCCTATCATAACTACAATTAGTATTGCATATTTTACTTTCCCCATTTTCTGTTCCCCCTTATGTTTGTTTTGGTTGTTTATAACCAATAGATATATTGAAAAGAATTTTCTTTCAGGATTCTTTTTCATCAAATGTCAATTCTTCTGTCCAGCCATCTTTTGCAATGTAGGTCTGCGGAAAAATTGCCTGCACGTCTTTTTTATATTCTTCGGGTTTTGTGAGTGATGGTGAATAGTGCGTAAGCCACATTTTTGTGACTTTTGCCTCTTTTGCCATTGCTGCTGCTTCATAGAAAGTCATATGCTTATACTCTTTTGCCTTTTCCTTTTTGTCTGGCTCTCCATACATGCCTTCACATATAAATAAATCGGCATTTTTTGCATTTTTGATAATACCTTCTGTAGGTCTTGTGTCTGTACAGTATGTGACTTTTAGTCCCTTTCTTGGCTCTCCTAGAACCATATCGGGGGTGTAGATTCCTTCCGGCAATGTTATGATTTCTCCATTTTGTAGTTTGCTCCAGTACTTTTTATCAATCCCTAGTTCTATTGCCTTATCTAACTGGAATTTACCTTTTCTCTCTACCACGATATTATAACCATAACAGATGATGTTATGGTTTACACGGAATGCTTCTATGCAAAAACCATCAAAGACAAACTTTTGCTCTGATTCTGTAATTTCTATATATTTTATTTCAAAGGGAATATCTGGTGCAACTACGCGCAGCGCGTTAACTACGCGCGCTAATCCTTTTGGTCCTATTATGACTAACGGTGTAGTCTTTTCTGCGTTTCCCATTGTGAGCAACATGCCTGGCAAGCCTGATATATGGTCCGCATGATAATGAGTAAAACACATAATATCAATAGGTTTGGGACTCCATCCCTTTTGTTTCATGGCAATTTGCGTGCCCTCCCCGCAGTCAATCAGTATGCTTGTACCATTATATCTTGCCATAAGCGAGGTGAGCCATCTGTAAGGCAGAGGCATCATACCGCCTGTGCCTAATAAACATATGTCAAGTATTGTAATCACCTTTCCTTTCTAAGTATATGTATAATAAAATAGTAAAATAAAAATTAAGTTTCTATTAAATTTATATTATTTTTGCAAAATATTATTTTGAAATTAAAAAACATCTACTAAAATCTTTTCCACATAATAAGTGCATTATCTTTTGGTTTGTCATAATAATTTCGTCGAACTCCTTCAGTAACAAAACCCAATTTTTCATATAACCGAATTGCTGGCACATTTTTGCTTCTAACTTCAAGCGTAAAGGCTGTTATATCACAATGCGTTCTACCAAACGATATGAGTGTCTCAAGAAGTGATGTTGCAATACCAAGTTTCCGATATTTTTCATGGACTGCCACATTGGATATATCCCCTTCTCCTACAACACTTGTAAACATACATCCGCCTATAATACAGCTTACCGTATTTTCTATTCTTGCATCCGCTACAAAATAGAATCGGTTTGGGTTTACAAGTACGTCTTCAAAATCCTTATATTTCCATGGCATAGAAAAACAGGATGCTTCTAAAGTAGCTACTTGCTCCAAATCCTCTCTTTCCATCTCACGTATATGATATTCTATTGGCATATATTACACCTGCACTTTCACATTATTGCAAATATTAGTGTGAAAAAAGCCATTTCACACCTCCTGATTTGTATGCCCACAAAAGCGGGCAGATGGGAGTTAGCGAAAATATACGAAACTTAGATTTTCTTAGGAAACGCCTTTTACCGACTTAAAAAGTCTTTTCGTATTGTGTACGTTCTGCTTGGGACAGTCTTAGATAGTCAGGAGCATGTTCTGCTGCGGTCTGTTGTATACCTTCTGCATACAATATTTCAGCGCGTGCCGCCACACATGCAGCACGCTGTCTATTACAACATGCTGGTGCAAAACTATACTGAATTTTTGCTAGTTCTTCTATTGTACTGCCATATACAGCTACTGCATCACCTAAAAATATTGTCTCTCTTTCAAGCAAGTTTATTTTTTCCAGTATTTCAGCTATGTCAATAGCACATTGCTTTTCTATAACATGCATATTGTATGGAGCATTGATGCGTTCTCCCTTTTTAAACTCATAAAGCCCTGTATATACCTGATTTCTGCGTGCATCCATAACAGGACATATCAATTTTCCAGTTCCATATAAATTGTAGGCTAATGCGTCCACTGTAGGGACAGGTATAATTGGTATGTCAAGCGCAAGCCCTAGTCCTTTTGCCGTAGCTGAACCTATGCGAAGCCCTGTAAATGAACCCGGACCTGATGCCACTGCTATCGCATCTATCGTATTTAAATCAAGCTCTGTCATATGCCTTATCTCATCAAGCATGGGAAGCAGAGTTTGTGAGTGTGTCTTTTTGTAATTTATGGTATATTCTGCCATTGTGACACTATCCTCCACAATGGCGGCTGATGCCACAAGCCCAGAACTGTCTAGTGCAAGAATTTTCATAATACCCCCTGTTCGCAAAAACGGAAATACAGTGTAAAAACAATATTTATTCAATTATAATCTGACGATAATCAAATCCTTTTTTCAAATCTTTTTTGATTGTAATTTTTTCTGCCTCATTCGGAATTAACTCTGCTATACGTTCCGCCCATTCTATGATACACACGCCTTCCCCATAGAAATATTCTTCACAGCCTATTTCATACATTTCTTCTATATCCCCGATACGATACACATCAAAATGATAGAGCGGCATCCGTCCGTCTTCATATATCTGCATGATTGTAAAGGTAGGGCTGTTCACTTGTTGTTTGATGCCCAGCCCTGCTGCTATGCCTTGTGTAAATACTGTCTTACCAACTCCAAGATTTCCGCTCAATGTATATATTTGGCCCGGCTTTGCATTTTCACCTAGCATTTTTCCTAACTTAAATGTTTCTTCCGGAGTATTTGTTTCGTAAAAAATTGTTTTTTTGCTCTTATCCATTTGTCAATGTTTCCTTCACTACTTCTATATTAAAAACGAATCTTCACTTTTTTAGATGGCATATGTGTTGATATCATTTGTATCAACGCTTCTTTTTTATCACCTAAGTCACTTTTTGGAAAAATGGACGCTGTTGCCCTTGAGGTGTAAAGAATAATGCTTACTCCTGTTGAAACTGCCTTGAAACAACTATTCCAATCCTGCTGCTCCATATTTTCTCCCTGCGATACACTGATGCCTTCATCTGTCATTTTATAATGAAGTGTCTGGCGGAAGGCTGGATTGTTTAGTGCCTGCTGTTTTGCTCTAAGAAAAAGAGAACATGGTAAATATGCTATGATGACTGTTCCTGCAATAAGATATATGACGTATTTTGTTGATGCAAATGCTATGAGCAGAAAAACACCTACAAGCGTGCCTAGTATGCCTGAAAAGCTTGTATATGTATGGTAGAGTAAATAATCATATAACGCTCCTGATGTCACTTTTACGTCAAATTCTAGTTCCATTTTCTGTCCTGCCTTTCTTTAAATATAACCTATTGTACCTTACGTTACAGTTCAGCTTAGAAACTGCGTTAAATGTCTTTAGGAACTGTTATGACAGTTCCTTATTGTCTAATTACTTCGTGCGCTAAGAAGCACCTGCGCAATACAGGTGCTTCCTTATATGCACTTGGGGACTATCCTATCCCTTATCTATACAGTATACCAAAATATAGATAAAGTGCAAGTCTTGATGTAATTATTTATGATATCTTTTTATCATATATATTATTTATTATTCATGCCGGAGAGCCTCTATCGGGCTTAATTTTGCTGCTTTCCTTGCCGGATAAATTCCGAAAAATATACCTATGAGTGATGAGAATGCTGTTGCACTCAATACAACTTTCGGATCAACGACTGCCTGAATCGTTCCCATTCCCATCATGCCTGCAATACTACATACGCCTCTTGCCCCGAGCACACCCAACAAAATACCCACACAGCCGCCAATCAAGGTAATGATAACTGCTTCCATCAAAAACTGGAATAATATTGAACCAGTTTTTGCACCTAACGCCTTCCGGATTCCAATTTCTTTTGTGCGCTCTGTCACAGACACTAACATAATATTCATAACTCCGATACCGCCTACCACTAACGCAATTGCAGCAACTAGCATGATGAAGATAGTTACATAATTGAGTACATCGCTTATCATGTCAATTTGGCTTGCCATATCGTATACTTGTATGATTTCCTTGCCGCGAACATTATATTTTGCTTCCAATATATTTTTTGCCTGCTCGGAAACACTCTCTATATTTTCAGAGGAATCACAGAACAGGTAAAAAGAGGAAAACTTTTCCGTATAATATCCATACACGGACTCCAAAACAGTAATTGGAATTTCTATCTCGACATCTCCCGAATTAAATACCATACTTTTTGCTGCTGAATCGTTATCTTTACGGATTCCAATAATCGTATATTCCTGTGTAATCCCAAATAGGTTCAAGTTGACATCCAAACCAATTACATCTGTAGATCCAAAAAGTTTTTTGACACTTTTCTCCGTAATGACGCATACTTTGCTTCCTCGCTGGCATTCACTTTTAGTAAAATATCGTCCCTTTAGCATTGGTGCTGTATTATAATATTGCATCGATTCATTTCCAGCAGTCACTGCCGCATTAAAAGTTCCCTTATTGCTTTGTGCTGATGCCCAATTATTTCCGAACATCCACAAATCTGTAGCACCTTTTATATGATCTACCTTCTCAAGAATCATATCCAGATCGCTATCCGAAAACATAATCCCTTCTCCGCCTTCCACGGAAGAATCCGCATAAATCTGTACATATCCCCCAACCAACTCATCAAGCTGTCCACTGATGCCTGTCTTGATACCGTTTCCTGCTGAAACAATCAATATTACAGAAGAAATACCAATAATGATTCCAAGCATAGTCAAGAAGGAACGCCCTTTATTGCTTTGGATATTCATTAGGGCTATTTTAATATATTCCAATATTCTAGCCATTTCTTTATAATCCTCCGTAATTATTGCGCTTCTATCACTGTTACAGGCATTCCTTCTGCAAGGTCTATTCCCATAAAAGCAGAAGTTACAACCTTATCACCTTCTGACAATCCTTCTAATATTTGTATGTACAGTTCAGAGGAGATGCCCGTCTTAACATTTTTCCTAACAAGAGTGTCATTTTCAACAATATAGCAAAATTCTCCGTCATTGTCTATGTTCACTGCCTCTACTGGCACTTGCAGGGCATTTTTCTCACTAGCAGTTAATATACTTAATTTCGCTTCAATACCAAGATAAATGTTTTCGTCAGGATTGTCAATGTGGACTTCTGCCGCTACCATTGGTGTACCAGAGGAATTTGCCTCTGCCATGTGATGTATTTTCGATACTGTTCCTTGATAGATTCTACCTGACACTTCAACTGTCACCTTCTGCCCTACTGCAAGCACTTCCAAATCATATTTCGATGCTTGAAATTCAACACAGATATTTTCAAAACTTTCTAGCACAATCAATTTCGTGCCTTCCTGTACAGGCGCACCTTCTACAATATCCAACTCGGAAACGACTCCATCAAATTCTGCAACTACTCCATTTAATACCTCGTTATATTTTTTGCTGGCATCTTCGTTTACAAGCTGCGTCTTTTGCCTGTTCAACTCATATCCTACAAGTTTGCCTTGATTCATGATGGAGGCTTCAGCACTTGCCTTGTCACTTTTTGCTTCAGCAAGCTTTGTTTCAAAGTCAGCCAAATCCTTTTTTGCCTGTGTTAGCATATCCTCCCAGCCGTAGTCTGTCTTGTAATCAGACAAAAGACTAAGTTCATTATTTAATTTGTTCAGTTCGTTTTGTTTCTCTGTCTTTTTTCTTAAAAGCGCTTCCATATCCGTATCTTCGTTTGGTGTTTGTATGGCTAGATCATAATTATTTATTTCTTTCTCTATACTATAGATATCTGCATAAAGTTCTGATTTTCGCAATGCTGTTACATCTGTAATCCCATTAGTAAGCTGGTCTATCCAATTTTCATAGTTATCAATTTCCTGCTCATACTCTATAATCTGTGCTTCGGCAAGCGCAAGCTTTTCTTTCTGTTCACTATTATATTGGATATTAGAATTATAATCTGCTGAACTGATGCTAAGTTCTAGTTCGCTTTGGCGTTTCGCATAGGCAACCGCCTCCTCGTCAAAACATATCAGGACATCGCCTGCCTTTACTATGTCGCCTTTGTTGACTTCAACACCCTCTACTTTTGCGTTGGCTGGCGCAAAAAATGTTTTTGATTCTTCTGCCTTAATTGTTCCACTTGTGTTCAGCTCAGTATTGATTTCCCCTGTGGACACTTGGCTGGCATATACAGCAATTGCCTGTGCCCCGTCTTTTGGCATACTCCTGACTACTAGTACAACTACAAGCACTATTATAATTGGAATAGCTATCTTAAGCCACTTCTTCCTGCGCCTTTTGTTTCTCCTTATCTGTTCTGCAGATTTCTCTTCCTTACTCATTTTTCGTTTCCTCCATTACATTTATGTTTTCTTTTTTGATGTTCAAAGCCACATCCTGCCTTGTATCTGATACAATTTTACCATCACTAATTTTGATGACACGGTCTGCTTGACTGGCAATCTCATTGTCATGAGTAATCAGTATGACTGTCCTGCCTTCACTGTGTAACTCCCGTAAAATTTGCATGATTTCCTTTGTAGATTTAGAATCAAGATTTCCTGTTGGCTCATCTGCTAATATGATAGGCGGCGCTTGTGCGATAGCCCTTGCTATTGCCACTCTTTGCTGCTGCCCTCCTGACATTTGTGCAGGCTTATGATCAAGTCGATGCACAAGTCCTACTTTTTCAAGTGCCTTCAGTGCAAGGTCCTCACGCTCCTTTTTTCTCACTCCTCTGTAAATGAGCGGAAGTGTGACATTTTCTATCGCAGTAAGATTCTGAATCAGGTTAAAGCCTTGAAAGATAAATCCTATCTCCCTGTTGCGCACGTCTGAAAGCTCGTCATCTTCCATATCGGACACATCAATACCATGCAACATATATGTACCATTCGTAGGAACATCTAAGCAACCTAGCATATTCATTAAAGTGGACTTTCCTGAACCAGAATGCCCTATAATTGCCACGAACTCCTTCTCACATATTGTGAGATCCACTCCGTCAAGAGCACGAACTTCATTTTCACCCGGATTATATATTTTTTCCATGTCCCTGATTTCTATTAGCGTATTATTTTGCGCATTATCCATTTTTATACCTCCCTGCGTGCTCCTGCGCGCACAAATGCACGCTGCATAGTTTGAAAGTAACCATTATATTTCCTTTAGTTACATACAAAATACTTTTAAAATACTTTTAGTATGGTTTATGCATGTGTACAAATTACTTTTATTCTTTATCTGATGAATTATCATAGCACTATATGCTAATTTTGTCTTTAAGATTTTCTTAATTTTAGATTAATTTGTCAAAAGTAAAAATATTATAAAATTGCGACTGTATTTGCGTTTTTTTCGTTATATTTTTCTAAAATATATATTAAAAATCTATGTATTATTTTTAAAATAACTCTTTATTTCAAAAGTATATGTCATCTTACAAAAAAAATAAATACTTCTTTGGTAGCAATTATTACGTCGATAGGTAGTATTTATCCAATATATTTACTGTGTTTATTGTTAGCTGTATAAAAGTATAAAACGCATAAATATAGCTGGAAAAATCTGTCTAGCAACAGATTTTTCCAGCCTTTTATATCGATCAAACTTTATTCTTTTACTTTGTTAGGCTTCTTCTGCCAAATCATGTGTTTTTGCGGTATCGTAAGAAGCTTTCAAAATTGGACTTAATGGTTTGTAAAGAGCAAACGTTAAGATAGAGACTCCTGTACCTTTTATGAGGTTTAACGGTGCTACACAAAACGCCACAAAACTAAAGATATTGGTAATGTTCCCATTTAGTTCTGTTCCCATAGCAATCAGCCCTTCAAGTGGCATGCCATACATCTTTGCAAAGGTGGGAAGCAAATATACTGCATTGAAAAGTGTACCAAATATAGTCATAACGATTGTTCCTGTAGCACTTCCTATAATTGCAGTGGTCTTTTTCTTTTTTACATGATAAATTATCGTTGCTGGTAATATCATGGAACAGCCTATGCAAAAATTGGCAAGTTCGCCCACAAAGGCTGTGGTGGTCGGCTTAAAGAGAAGTTTAACTAATATCTTAACAAACTCTGTGAGTACACCTGCTACTGGACCAAATGCGAAACCGCAAAGGAGCACCGGAAGTTCACTCATATCAAGCCCATAAAAGCTTGGCGCAAAAGGTACTGCTACCTCAAATAACATCAAGATTCCTGCCACTGCAGAAAACATACCTATCATAGCGGTTTTTCTGGTGGTTATTAGCTTTCCTGATGTGCCATTTCTCTTTGCAATGAGCTTCTCCGCAATTGCTGCTACTATGGCAAGCGTTGCTACTAGCCCAATAAACTCAAGTACAAAAGTTAGGTTCTTTACGATGTTTGTAATAAAAATGCTCATTTTCTTAATCTCCTTTTTGCTTTGTAAGGAAATTCTTCTTTGTGGATTTTGATGCTGTATGCACAAAAATAACTCGAATACTAATAAAAATAATATCCGAGGCTGCTGCGATTCATCAATGTTTCCAATCTTCTCTCATCCAGACTTTACTGTTAGTATACCACCCTAACTCCTATCTGCCCGCTTTTGCGGGCATTCAAATCAGGAGGTGTGAAATACTTTTTTCACACTAACTGCCAGTAACCCAACTGTTGGCTTACCGACCTAACTGTCGGTTATGGAATTTCACCATATCAACTGCTTGCGCAGGTCGCGGACTTTTACCGCCGGTAGGGAATTTCACCCTGCCCCGAAGAATTTTCTTTTTGCATATTTTATATTTTGAATATTTTATATTCTGAATATAAAGTATTCTGTTTACTGTTCGATAATAGCACACAAATAATGATTTTTCAAGACTTTTCACGTTTTTAAGAAATTTTTTAAAAAATATTTTATCAAAGCCCATGTAATTTGTTATAAATCTACATATGTTTACACGAAAATGGTGTAAATTTTGGTGTAAATTTTTCGGGCATTGAATCTAGGTTTTCCAGCTTGTAATATTGTTTCAATCACCCTCAAAAGTTCACATTTTCTCACAAATCACTGATAAATCTAGTCTTTATTAGCTAAATGATATTGGTTTCTGAACAGTTTTTAAGCTTTTTACAGATTTTAATTGAAGGATTTTCTTTAAACAGCTATAATAAATGTTAAGAACAATACATAAACCACATTATTGGACAGGAGGTATCAGAACAGATTATGATAGCGAATCCTAATAAACAAATCAGTAAAATGATAACGATTCTAAAAAAGCTAAATATATCAGAGCAGGATTGTGAACTGGCTGAGAAATATCTAAGTGGTGAGGTTGGAGATGAAGTTTTAGACCAGTTTCAGAGGATGAATCTGCTGGCAGCTTCAAAACAGATGGATACTGAGGCATGGTCAATCACAAGGCAGGTAGATCAAGAAGATAAAAGAGCGGTGTGTGTGCGTTTTTTCAATGTAGTTTATGCAATCGGTCATGGTTCATGCAGACGTCTGTTTTGGTATACTACATTTAACGACGTCGAAGAATGTGAACTGTATAAAAGAATGATTGTTTTCATGGACGCACGCATGGAATGCCAGGGTTATTTCGTTCAAAGTGATTATAGTGAGTTATTCGGGATGGCACAGAACAATCCTTTGAATCTGATAAAAGTACTTCCTTTTCTGAAAGAAGAGAATGAACTCTATGCTGCTGCGGCTTTGGCACTATATTTTTGCCAAAAGTACAAAACTCCCGACAAAGTGTCAGCAGAAAATGCGGTATTTATGAAAGAATATGAGGAAATCATACTCAAGAACTTTGACGAATGGCTCGCAAGGCAGGGCTGTACCGCACACGAGGAAGCAACTGCCGCTATCAGGGAACAGAAATCGGCAGGAAATATCATAGGTCGGATAGAACTATGCAATATCAATGCAAAGGAAAAACAACGCTTTTATTTTACTTGTAGTCTGGCGTACTTAAATTTCCAGCTTTCCGGAATACTGATGGAAGTCGTCAGGGCGTGCGCAGCTATGAATGCAGAGGAAACCCTTAATTCCTTTATAAACGTTTATGTAGGCTCTAGCGGAGCTAGGACAGATATCGCTTTCAATGGTACAGATTTTGAAGAATTGTTCGATATTGATTCCACGCTGTTTATCTGCTGGGCTGCAAGGCTGAACTACAGACAGATTTTAAGCCGGCAGCTTGAAAAAAATCAGAAAAGTTATCTAAAAGCAATGAATCCAGACGAATGCCATACTCTGGTTTATGTCTGTATGCGTTCAATGGGGTATGCTGCAAATTGTTATGAGGTGTGTAACAATGCGGATGATGCGCTTAATACATTAAAGGATGTCATGCAGCTTGAAAAGCCCGACCTGTATCAGCAGGTCGTACAAAATGCGAAGCCAAACCATGAGCAGATGATTAACTATCTGGTGGCTGATACGCCACACGCCGAAACAGCGCGGGAATATTTAAGAGGAAACTGTAAGGTTTCTGAGCTGTATCCCTACGACGAGGAATTTGGCGATGGATTTCCAACTGAATGTTACAAAGTGAAGTTTTATATGGAAAAATATAAGAAGCATTGCCATGACCAAGACTTTTTGGACAGATGCCGCGTATTTTTGATATTAAGGCGGTTACAGACTGTTGATGAAATTGACAATGCCTTTTCAGAAAATAAAGGAATAGAAAAATTTTTTGCAGCGCTTGACAGGGAGCAGCTTGATATTGCACACCAGTTACAGGCATTTGCGCTTATGTATAAAAATAATAGTCATTATTATGGTATCAGGCTCGAGAAACTTGAAAAGAGTGTTAAAAATCGTTTTACTGAATTTTTGAGAGAGCGACGAGAAGAAACAATACAAGCTTTTTCCGAAGCGCCCGCAGAGGGGCGTTTTCTTGCACTGCGCATTTTAAGAAAAGACATACAGACAAACAAGCAAGAAATCCTAAGTTATGCGAAGGACAGTTCCAGTCTTGTCAGTGCAGAACTTTTCAAGATTTTGTGCAATCAAAAGGACTGGGAGGATGACCTCAAAAAAATGTTAGAGGCAAAAAAAGCAGCAGAACGTGAACTTGCAATAAGGGTATTGCTGCAATGGCAGAAGGAGGGTGGAAATTATAAGAATCTCCTTTTACAGGCGCTAGAAAAAGAAAAGAGCACAAAACTCGTTACAATATTACAAAAGGCATTAGGCATACAAGAAAGCAGCCAAATGGATAAACCTCTTTCCAAGGAAGATCTGGTAAAACAGCTACACAAAGGCGGCAAGAAAAGAACTATCGCATGGGCATACGAAACGCCGTTCAGCGTAGTACACAAGACAAATGGCGAAGTTGCGGACGAGGAGTACATACAGGCAATTTTCCTGTGCTATGCAGCACAGATAATACGTGGTATTGATGAAAATGCACAGTTTCTTGCGGCAGATTTGAACGCTTCTGAATTTGCCGTCTATGTCAGTGAGCTATTTGACAAGTGGATTGCACAAGGCGCAGAAGCGAAAAAAGGCTGGGTGCTTTTTGCTGCATCAATCCATGGCAATGAGGGCATGATCCCAAAGCTATATCACCAGATTCAGGAATGGTCAAAGATGTCAAGAGGCTTGATTGCGGCAGATGCAGTGAGGGCACTTGCACTAAATCCATCGCCGCGCGCGTTGCTGCTCGTAGACAGCATTGCGCGAAAGTTTAAGCACAAGCAGGTGAAGAACGGGGCGGCAAGGGCACTTGACGAAGCCGCTGATCAGCTCGGCATCAGCCGCGAGGAACTTGCTGACCGCATAGTGCCCGACCTTGGCTTTGACGAGAAGATGCAGCGAACATTTGACTATGGTGAGCGCATATTTAATGTGATACTTACACCGTTGCTTGATATCGAAGTATATGACGAAAACGGAAAGAAACTCAAAAATCTACCCGCACCGGGAAAAAAGGACGATGCAGATAAAGCGGCAGAGGCGTATGCGGATTTTAAGGAAATGAAAAAACAAATGAAGGCGACCATCACCAGCCAGAAGGCACGCCTTGAATATGCATTGTCCGCAAAACGAGAATGGAGTGTGGATGCATGGAAGAAGCTTTTTGTCAAAAATCCGCTGATGCATCAGTTTGCAATTGGTCTGATCTGGGGGGTTTATGAAAATAATAAGCTAGTACAGAGCTTCCGTTACATGGAGGATGGTTCGTTTAACACACAAGACGGGGAAGAGTATGAGTTTCCAGAACGTGTGTTTATCAGCCTTGTGCATCCGATTGAACTTTCCAAAGAAGCCAAAACGGCATGGAAAGAGCAGCTTACTGACTATGAGATTACACAGCCTATTGAACAGCTTAACAGGACAGTTTATTTTATAACAGAAGAAGAAGCCGATAAAAAAGACTTGGAACGTTTTGGCGGCTGTATTGTAAACGACCTTTCATTAAACGGAATTCTGACGAAACTTGGCTGGTACCGCGGTTCTGTAGAAGACGCCGGTGGATATAACACCTATTACCGGGAGGATACAGAAAGTGGCATGAGCGTAAAACTGCATTTCTCAGGAAGCTTTGTCGGCTGGCATCAAGAGGACGTGACGATATATGAGGTCAGCTTTTATAAGGCTGGGGATTTTGCTTGCCGTAGTTATGGCTATGGTAAAGAAGATAAAAAGAAAGCCTATTTTCTAAAGGATGTTCCTCCAAGATATTTCAGTGAGATTGTACTACAGCTTACCAAGGTGACAATGTCTAGTGACGAATGGGACGAAAACTGGAAGAAAGATGCAGGGATTTAGCAGGAATTTAGCATAGAAGTAAATTTGAAGAAAATCGCTTTCAAACTATTGATTATGTATGCAGCATGTGGATACATGCTGCATGGCACGAAAGGGGGATAATCATGAAAAAACAAATTATATATGCACTTTTATGTATGGTATTATTAACTGGTTGTCAAAAAAACACCACAAACACTATTCCCAAAGTATCCGCACAAGAACAAGCAGCAGATTCCACCCAGCCTTCCATTCCAGAAGCACCTGTGCCACAACAAGCTTCATTAGAACCCGATTTAGAACTGCCAACATCAGAACCCCCATCAGCTCCAGAAATGACGCTCATCATGGTAGGTGACATTCTTCTGCATAATCCAGTGGAGAAAAGTGCACTTCAAGAAGACGGAACATACGACTTTGATGCAATTTTTGCCCATACACGGGATGCCATTACAGATGCAGACTTAGCATTAGTGAACCAAGAAGTCATTATTGGTGGCGAACAACTTGGCATTTCCGGCTATCCTTGTTTCAATGCTCCTTTTGCAGTCAGCGATTCTTTGGTAGATGCTGGTTTCGACATTGTATGTCACGCCACGAACCACGCTTTAGACAAAGGAAAGGCAGGAATACTCTCCTGCTGCCAGAATTGGGAAGAAGCTTATCCTGCAATCACTGTTCTTGGGATTCATGATAGTGCAGAGGATGCGGCTGCTATGCCTTATTTATACACGATAAAAGCAGATACTTCCAATCTGGAAAACCATACATCGTCAAGTTCTGATGAACTCACTATAGCTATTTTGAACTACACATATGGAACAAACGGTATTCCGCTACCCAAAGACATGCCTTACGCCGTAGATTTATTAGACGAACAAAAGGTAATTTCAGAGATTCAGATCGCAGAAAATCTTGCAGACTTTACGATTGTATGCCCTCATTGGGGCACGGAATACAGAACTGAACCGGATGCCTATCAGAAAAAATGGACACAGATCTTTCTGGAAAATGGCGTAGATTTGGTAATTGGAACGCACCCTCATGTCATAGAGCCTGTAGAATGGGTAAAGGATGAAGAAACTGGACATGAAATGTTAGTATACTATTCTTTAGGAAATTTTGTAAACTGGACTGCATCAAGCGGCAGGAGCATTGCAAATCGTATGGTGGGAGGCATGGCAAAAGTCACTATTACTCTGAACGAGGAAGGTAATGCCATCATATCCGACTATGGCGTAGATGCACTTGTCTGCCATTTAGAATCAGGCAAAAACGGTGTCACCACCTATTTTCTATCAGAGTACACAGATGAACTGGCAGTGAAAAATGCTATTCGTGCACAAGACTCTTCCTTTTCTAAAGAATACTGCACCAACTTATGCAATCAAGTATGGGGAGATTTGTGGGACTGATTTGTGGAATTATATATGAATCTGCGCATCCTCCTTGTGTACAATACGATATTTTCTTGGCGTCATACCATAACGCTGCCGAAATTGCCTATAAAAGTAACTTTGATTTTCATACCCTACCGCAACAGAAATCTCCTCAACCGAGAGATTTGTGTCAAGCAGCAACTGTACTGCTTGCCCAAAACGTTTCCGCTGTAAAAGTTCCTGAAAATTACAGCCTGTTTTTTGTTTAATTAGTTTGCTTAACACTGTGACTGACTGATGACAATCCTTGGATATTTTTGTAAGGTTTGCATTTTTGCAATCTGCATTGATGCAATTCAAAACGACACGCACTACTGCCTCCTTATAGTCAAAAGACGAATTTTGATTCAGGCTCTCTTCAATATTGTTCAGCAAGTACAAAAATACAAGCCCCATAGAGTACTGATTTGTGACATCCTCATTCTTGTGGTCATGGAGCATGGAAGTAATCATATTTTCCATAAGATTTTCCACAAAAGGGTTCTCCTTCATGCGAAACAATAAATAATGTGAACCTTGATTTTTTTGACGTAATGCTCCAACCACAAAATCTGCGAGTACATTTTTCTCTTTCAGCATGGACAGAGGAATTTCAAAAAATTCTGGAAGCGCAATAAAATTGATGCCAATATCCTCTAATTCTGCTTTTTTGATAGAATGTTTTACATACTGATTCAACAAAAGCACATCACCTTTTTGAAGCTTTAATTCCTTTCCTTCAATAGTATGTGTGATGCTCCCTTGCACCATGTACATCATCTCAATGTAATTGTGCCGATGTTCCGGAAAATCAATAAAACGGCTGTGCGGACGGACTGTCACCAAGCTTCCTGATTTAAGAAGCTGCTCCCTGTCAATCTCTCCAAGCTCGCCCTTTGTGTATAAATCGCGTACAATCTGCGTTTCTCCGTTCAGATATCTCTGTTCCTCATTAGATACAGCTATTAGTTCCTGCAATAAGGATTCTCTCATAATTCTATTCCAATCCTGCTTTCACATTTTCTTGTTTCTCTTATTTTCCTTACAAACCTTTCCACAAAAGCCGGATTGGATGGATAATATAGATGTGGAAAACCCATCCAGCAGTTTTCCTGCTCTATCACACAAGCGTATTGCCTGCCTGTTGTTGGCTTTAAAGCGAGACAATCACTTCCATTATCTGTACTGTCAAAATAATGGAACTCATGTCCTTTAATTTTCTCTCCTTCCGGCAAAAAACTGTTATGTTTCTCCGTTAGCTCAATATATCCAAATCGTACAAGTTTACCTGTGTCATAACATGTTCCCGGAAGCACCCCTGCCATCGCATAACTATTCCCCTCCTTGTCCACAATTGCAGAGTGTAAATACATGAACCCGCCACATTCTGCCACAATAGGCATATTCATGTCTGCTGCATGTTTTATCGCCGTATGCATTGCTTTATTTTCACTCAACTCTTTCATATAAAGTTCTGGATATCCTCCACCAATCAAAAGCGCATCACAGCCTTTAGGCAGCTCATTGTCATGCAGCGGCGAAAAAAATATAAGTTTTGCTCCAAACTGCTGCAACAGAAAAAAATTTTCCACATAATAAAAACAAAATGCTTCATCCCTTGCAACAGCAATTGTTACCGTACTTTCCACCTTGTTTAAAGGTTGCTTTTTAAAGAATTGATTATTAAAAGGCTTATTATTAACATACTCAATATTTCCTGCTGTTTCAGCAATCTGAATCATCTTCTCCACCGAAACTGTCCTTTCAAATTCTTCAGATGCTTTCAAAAGATGTTCCTTTATCTTTTGATGCTCATTTGGCATAATTAGTCCTAGATGCCTGCTTTCTATCGACAACTCTTTTTGTTTTGGCAAATATCCCAAAACAGCAATTTTCAGTTCTTTTTCAATCAATGATTTTAAAACTTCATAATATGCCCTTGACATCTTATTTAATATAACACCTTGAATTAAATGCTCCTTATCATAGGCAAGGAAACCAGCTATCAGCGCAATGATGGATCGCCCCATCCCCTTTGCATCCACCACAAAAACAATTGGTGTTTTTGTCACCTTAGCCAGATGATAAGAAGAACCTTCTTCCCTAAATCCTCCCAATCCATCAAAAATTCCCATAACCCCTTCTAAAACTACAAAATCCTCTTTTTCGCTTTCCTGCAAAAAAAGTGCTTTTATTTCTTTCTCATTAGTAAAAAATGTATCCAAATTTCCGGCAGGAATATCCAATACTGTTTTATGAAACATAGGATCTATATAATCCGGTCCACACTTAAAAGAGCGCACTTGCTCATTTCTGTTCTTCAATGCCTGAAGAAACATGCAAGTTATTACCGTTTTTCCGCTACCGCTGCTTGGTGCGGCAATCATAATTCTTCTCACTCTAACCCCCACGCCGCCTTTGCGGCTTAAATATATATGAAAAACGCTTTTGCAGGCATTTTAATGCCCAAACTCAAAAACATGTATCACTAAAGTCAAATACCCCGCCGCAAAGGGCGGGATATTTGACCCTCGCGGCATTCGTCAAGGTCATGCAAGCATGACTTTGACTCATTGCTCGCGGAAATAAAACGCACATATCCAAACTGGATTCTCAGCCTCGATTAAATGATACTGCCCTATCTGCTTTGCTCTGCTAACCTGCACTTGCACAAGTTCCTCATCTTTTAGATGATACGCAGACAAGATTTCTCTAAGTTCACACAATGTCTCTAAGCTGATTGCATTGATTACAACACGCATCTTTGAATTGAGTTGGTATAACGCAGATAAAATTTCCTTCATTTTACCGCCGCTTCCCCCTATAAATGCATGGGTGGGAACATTTAGATGCGCAAAACCTTCTGGTGCTTGTGCCTCCACAATTACGATATTCTCCAGCCCAAACTTCTGCCTGTTCTCCTCAATCAAAGAAGTTGCGACACTCTTGTGCTCAATAGCATATACTTGCACATCATCATGAAGGGTGGCAAGCTCCACCGCAATAGAGCCTGTTCCACTGCCGATATCATAGACAATAGCATTTTTATGCATTTTCAGTTTACATATGCTTATTTCCCTGATTTCCTCTTTTGTCATGGGAACTTTTCCTCTAATAAATGCATTGTCTGATATGCCATGTGTCAGCTTTTGGCATATTGGATTCGGGTTTTTGATAAAGCATGTATATAGCCCGTCATTTGTTATTTCACAACATTGTTTTGGTGTTAACTGCATGATTTTCTGCTCTGGATAGGATAATGCAAATCCCACTGTCACTTCACATTCAGACATCCCTGCTTCTACTAGACACTGCCCTAGCATATTGATATCCTTCACACCAGAAGTCAAGCAATATGTCTTTTCTGCATACATTACTTTTCGCGCAAGATGATTGATTTTCTTACCATGTAAACTATAAATATCAGCATCTTGATAATCTTCACCAATACACGCCGCCAAATAAGCCACAGAAGAAATACCGGGTAAAATCCGCACACAAGCATGTAACTGCCCTTTTTCTATTTCCTCCAAAAGTGCATGATGCAGCGCCCCACAACCGCTATAAAAACCCGTGTCTCCTGAAAATAAAACCACAACATTCCTATCTTCCAAAAACAGATTCTTTTCTTGAACCTCTTTTAAGTATGGAATAATTTGTTCTGCCAGATAATATGGGCGCTTTTCTATCTTTGGTTCAAAAAATGCTAACATCCTTTTTGCCCCCAATAAAATATCAGCCTGTTCTATCGCATCCTGAACTTCCCTTGTCAGGCATCTTTTGTTTCCCATGCCAATGCCTGCCAAGATAATGTTCATCTGTCTGCTTTTCTTCTGTTCTAAACCACATATCTTTTCTAACTGCTCACAGATTTCCAAAAAGGAATATCCCTCCTTTTTAGACCTTCCCACCACAAAAACGGAAATGTCTGTATTTTTTGCTGCGTCCAGCTTTTCTTGATATCCTCCTAAACTTCCACTTTGCTTTGTAACAAGGCAGGAAATCTTGTATTGGCGGATAATCGCTTCATTCAATTCCGTGGTAAATGGTCCTTGCATTGCAAGTATCTGCTGTCCACAAATTCCCTGTTTGTTACAAAGAGTGATGCTTTCTACGCTTGGAAGTACTCTTACAAAAAGCCGGTTCTTTACATGCTCAAATGTACAGTATTCTGCCAGTTCCTTACTTCCAGTTGTAAGAAGAATATTGCCCTGCGTTTCCTCTAATGCCTTTGCACATGCTTTATTGGTATCAAAAAAGAAAACTTTTCCTTGCTGTGTATCCGCATGGAGTGTTCTGTTTAAGCGCAGATAGGAAACATCCAAATCTTGTATTGCTGCCTGAATGTTCATTGTCACAAGTTCTGCATATGGATGTGTCGCATCTATTACCACATCAAATTTTCCGCTTTGAATAAAGTTCTTAATTTCTTCTTGATTCATTCTGCCACGATGTACCTGAACCAACGAATTCTCCTGCAAGACTATTTCACCATACTCTGTTGCCACGCAAACGGTATGTGCCACATTTGCCGCAGCCAAATATTCCGACAACTTTCGTCCTTCTGTTGTTCCTGCAAATACCAATATTTCCTTCAATTTAAGCCTCCTAAGCTTTTTCTATAGCTGGTTCAAGACTCGTTTTTGCGCATTCTGACTGATATCCCCTCTTTGTAATCAGCTTTCCATTTACAATTTCTGAATCTGAGTTCCCGATGAAAATAGTAGTAAACATATTTACTTGTGCATTTCTAAGTTCTTTTAATGTACAAGTTACTGACCTTGTACCTTCCCGCCCAACGTTCTCTACATATCCACATGCGCGGCTTTCCTCAATATACCGCAACAAAATGTCGCAGGCTTTCTGTAAGTGTTCTTTTCTTCTATGACTCGCTGGATTATAAATCGCAATCACAAAATCGCCTTGTGCGGCTGCAATTAGCCTCTTTTCAATCTTTTCCCAAGGTGTCAAAAGGTCACTTAAACTGATTGTACAAAAATCATGATTCAAAGGAGCACCAAGAACAGCAGCTCCGCTGCTTGCTGCTGTTACCCCCGGTATAACCACAAGTTCTGTTTCTGCATACTGTTTTCCAAGTTCATACATGAGCGATGCCAAACCATAAATTCCTGCATCCCCGCTGCATATCAATGCCACCTGTTTTCCTTTTTGCGTCTCTTTAAAACAAAGTTCACAGCGTTCTTTTTCTTGACGCATGGCAGTAGACAATAGTTCTTTCTTGCAAAATTTATCTCCAAGCAATTTCAGATAAACCTCATAACCGACAATCACATCCGCCTGCGCTAAGGCATTTATGGCCTCCTGTGTCATCATTTCCTCCTTGCCTGGTCCTATTCCAACAATATAAATTCTATGTTTCATCAAATATCACACTCCAGTTCCTTTTTGCAATTGCTATGGTCATCCCATCTTCCGCATGTTTTTCATAAATCAGCTTTGCACCAGTACCACATTTTTTTAGTGCAGCACGCTCACATACATTGCCCACGCCTACCTTTTCCTCTACAAAGGCAGATTCATGAAAGTTTCCCTTTACCTTTTTCAGTTCTTCTGCTGTATATGTGACAAACAAAACGCCTGTTTTCGCACTCCATTCAATTAGTCCCTGCTCTTCCCGTTTCTGATCAATCGAGGCAAGCGCAAGAATCTGTCTGTCTAATATGCCTAATTCGTTCATGCTGCGACGGATAAACTGTTCTATTTTTTCTACTTCCTTGCCTTTTCGGCAACCTATTCCAATTACATATTCCTTGGGTTGCAACACCAAAGATGCACTAAATATTTTGTCATCAGAATCGTTTTTTACTCTGTAGCAAGAATGCTTATAATATTCTTGAACTTGGGAAGTTATTACGATGTCCACTGGCTGACTTGGCGGGTAACTTACCAAACGCAATCCAGCGGGCATATGAGCGTTATTTTTGATATGCTCTGTTTCTATGGAAATTGTTACCTCCAAATTACTTGTTTCGTTTATTGCCAATACCTTAGAAGATACCTTTGCAATGCCCTCCTTGTTTACAATTGCCAGATTGTTTTTCTTTGCAAATAAATCTACCGAAAATTTTTTATTGATATCCGTTGCCGTAGTAATTACAGGAATAGCTCCCGTTTTTTCCGAGATTTGACATGCAAGTTCATTTGCACCTCCTATATGTCCAGACAAGATTGGAATGACATATTTTCCTTTTTCGTCCATCACAAGTACAGGGCTGTCGTGTAGCTTGTCTGTAATATGCGGTGCAACCGCTCTTACTGCAATTGCACAAGCTCCGATAAAAAGTAGCACTTTTTTTTCTTCCATCTGCTGTTTTGCCCATTCGCTAACACTGCAATTGACAAATTCAATATCAGGCGGACACTCTATTTTGGTTATTGTGGAGCATTTTGTAAATAATGTGACTTCTGCCTTTTCCAATACTTTTTCTAGTTTCCTTGAAAGTTGCATTCCATTGCGCGTAAAACTGATAATACCATATTTCACTGCAATTTCCCCTTCCTATCACGAAAAGCCGTTGAAAAGTCAGCAGCATACAATCTTGATTTTTTGTAATTTTGATGTGCAATGGCTTCTCCCACCAAAACCAAGGCAGTTTTTGTGATACCATGTTCTTTTGCTGTATCATATAGCGTTTCGATTGTACACAAATACGTTTCTTCCTCAGCCCATGTCGCCTTATATACCAGCGCAGCCGGCGTTTTTGCGCTATACCCGCCTGCAATCAATCTTCTGCCTAATTCCTCCAACATACCTGTACTCAAATAAATTGCCATAGATGTCTGATGCGCTGCAAAGCTTTCAATACTTTCTCTTTCAGGCACTTTTGTTCGTCCTTCCATCCTTGTAATAACCAGCGATTGAGATATCCCCGGCAATGTATATTCCAAGTTTAAGGATGCTGCTGCTCCAAAACATGCACTGACTCCCGGACAACTCTCATACAAAATTCCCCGTTCCTCCAACGCATCCATCTGCTCCCTTACCGCACCATAGATACTAGGATCTCCCGTATGAAGTCTGACTGTGTTCTTTTTTTCTATTTCAGCCTTCTGCATGACCTCTAACACTTCTTCTAGTGTCATTTTAGCACTATTATATATCTCACACTCTGCCTTAGCGTATTCCAAAAGTTGCGGATTTACCAGAGAGCCTGCATAAATGATCACGTCAGCCTGCTCTAAAAGTTTCATTCCTCTGACTGTAATCAAATCTACTGCGCCTGTTCCTGCGCCAACAAAGTAAACCATGATTCTGCCCCCTTGCTTCTTGCCAATTCTCCATCATAAGATTTATTATCATTTACATATAAAATACAATCTATTTGCAATCTTCCCTCTGCCCGTTTTTCCAGATAAAAACAAATTCGCTCCATTACATATTCCATAACTGGTTGAAGCTTCCCCTGTTCCTGTAAAATCTGTACAGCTTCACTTGTTGTGGCACAATTTAAAATCCGCTGCGCAGCTTCTGGTTCTATCTGCTTCTTAATGGCAAAAGCTGTTAGCAGCTCCAATCTACAGTCTGCTTCTTTTGAATGGGTATTCATGATTCCGCCTGCCACTTTAATCAGCTTGCCAATATGCCCGATAAGAAGCATTTTCTGGAATCCCAAATCCGCTGCCATATCAATTGCTGCCCCAATAAAATTGCTGCACTTGACGCTTTTGTCCAAATCATAACCATATTCCTTTTTCATAAATTCCAGCCCGTAATTTCCTAGAGAAACAACAAGATAATCAAATCCTTGTGCTTTCCTTTGGTTCATCTCTACCTTTATAGTATCCAAAATTGCCTGATTGCTCATCGGTTCTACAATGCCGCTTGTACCTAGTATCGAAATGCCACCAACAATCCCCAGCCTCGGATTAAACGTCTGTTTTGCTAACTGCTCGCCCTCTGGCACAGAAATCTCAACATTTAAACTTCCCTTATAATCCATAATGCTACAAACTTGCCTAACTTCTTTCTCAATCATTTCTCTTGGCACGCGGTTAATTGCTGCGTTCCCTATTGGCTGGTCAAGTCCGGGCTTTGTCACCCTGCCTACGCCGATACCTCCATCAATCCGTATCTCCTGCTTTGTAGTACACCACACCGCTGATTTGTCCTCTAGGCTATAAATCTCCTCTACATCATCATGTATATAAGAAACTCTTGCACAGATATGTGCTCCGGTTGTAATATCTGGATCATCTCCGCCATCTTTTATTACTGCACACTGTACTGCATTTTCTTTCCGTTCAATATCTACAAGTTGTGTGGTATACAAAATCCCCTTCGGCGTTTCTATCGTAATCTCTGTCTTTTCTCTGCCTGTCAGCAGCATGTATGCCGCCGCCTTTGCCGCTGCCGCTGCACAACTTCCCGTTGTAAAACCGTACCGCATTCTACCCCCATAATTCCTCTTTTAACGACCAAAATCAATATGAAAAACGCCGCCCTTTGCGTTTTTTTCTCTTAAGTCATACAAAAGCGCATTGCAAATCGCCGCGGCAATGCTACTGCCGCCCTTTCTCCCAACATTAACAATATAAGGTACATCTGATTCTAATATCAGTTCCTTAGCCGCCTCCACATTTACAAAACCTACTGGAACACCAATCACAAACGCTGGTTTCCAATCGCTGTCTTGCATCAACTCATATATCTGAATCAGTGCCGTCGGCGCATTTCCTATTACAAAAATAACTGGCTTTTTTATCTGTGCCGCCTTTTCCATACTCACGGCTGCTCTCGTAGTATTGCGTTCTTTTGCCAAATCTGCCACATCTTCATCAGCCATGAAACAGTGCGCTTTTCCGCCAAACTCTGCAAGTGTCTTTTTATTGATTCCTGCAAGTGCCATATTGGTATCTGTGACAATATCCGCACCGCTTGCAAGCAGATGTTTTGCCGTTGCCACTGCTCCCTGTGAAAACTGAAGTGTTTCGGCATATTCAAAATCAGCACTGGCATGTATCACACGCTTTGTGATGGATTCTTCCTCCTCTGGTAGTGAAATCCCTTTTTCTTTGAGTTCTAATCCAATTATCTCAAAACTTCTTTTTTCTATTTCCTTCGGAGGCAAATATTCTATTTTCATGTCAATATCCTTCCAATCATATTGATTAAAATTTCATTTTCTGCTCTTGTCTTTACTGCAATCCGGTAAAATCCCTTCGTAAGCCCTCTAAAATTCTCACAATCCCGAATTAAAATTCCGTATTTTAATAATTCTTCATACAAAGGTTTGGAACTATATACCATGATAAAATTCGCTGTGCTAGAAAATATTTTTAAATCCATTTTTCCTAACTGTTCTGTCAAATAATTGCGTTCTTTCTTTACATAGTCTATCGTCTTTTCTAAATATGCTGTCTGTTTTGTGCATAGATATCCTGCTTCCTGCGCAAAACAAGAAATGTTCCATTCTGGAAGCTGTTTCCTAATACATTCTAAAAGCGCAATATTGCTGCATAACAAATAGCCTAGCCGCACGCCGGGCAACGCGAAACTTTTCGTAAATGCCCTGACAATTATCAGATTATCAAAAGCTGACAATTCACTCATCATTGAACTGTCGTGGCTGCAAAACTCTATAAAACACTCATCTAGTACCACAAAAATTCCTCTATCCTGACAAATGCAAAGAAGTTTTTTTAAATAAGCGGGGTCAAGCAGCTTACCTGTAGGATTGTTTGGGTTTGCTAGAAACAACAACGTAATTCCTGAAACATCCAATGCTTTAAAAAAATTATCATCCAAACAAAAATCATGTTCCGAACCTATTTCATAAAATACAATTTGTCCTTTTACCATCTTTGCCGCGTATTCATATCCATAAAATGACGGAACGGGAATCATTGTCTTCTCCGGTAAAAAAGCATGGACAATCGCTGCAAATAATTCCGATGCCCCATTTCCAAAAAGCAAGTATTCCTGCGGCACATGCAGCCATTCGCTGACTGCCTCTTTTAGTTTTTCTGCCATGATATCTGGATATTTTTGACATTGATCCACAGCCTGATGCAATGCTGCTTTCACTGCTTCGGACACGCCAAGTGGATTGGTATTCACTGAAAAATCATACTTTACACAATTTCTGTAAATATCGCCCCCATGCAATTGTTGCACCTATATACCACCTTTTTCCTTATTTCGCATATTTCTTAAAATTTTCTGTCTGTTCTAATACTTCTCTATATACTCACGACAGATGAAATCTGCCGTGAGTATTGCGCCAACCGCAGCCGCAAAGCGGCATATTTCCTCATGCGGAAAATTGTCATATATGATTTTCCGCATTGTGGTTGTGCGCATCATATTATACTGAGCGGTCGAAAAGACCACTCTGCGGTCGGTCTTTTCGACCGCCAGTATACATCATCAATCATAACCGGCGGATACTCATATTTATCTAGCAAAATAATTAAATCCACCTGCAAATTTGCTTTGATATCTTCCCTTGTAGACCAATCTGTATACTTTGTCTTATCCTCCACAACTGCCCTAATCTCTTTAGACAATATTTTGCTGCCACTCTTATATCCTCCAGTCCTTTAAAAATTTTGTCGATTCATAGATTATTATACAACAGATTGAATCTGAATAAAATGATTAAATCACCATTTTCATTCATTATCAATAAATTCTTTCATACCTAGCCCACACACTGATTCACAATCAAAAGATATTGCATCTACAAAAACACTGCCATCAGCAACAAACACAACAACTCACTAAAAACTGCCGTAATATACATCAGTTGGTTCGCATATTTTATATCTTCGTATGTTATAGCAGCATTTTTTGCTTTCCGCAGGGAATCCCCTATATACGGCTTTTTTACTATCTTACCAAAATAACTTGCATCTCCTCCAAGCTGAATCCCAAGCGCTCCCGCGCAAACAGCTTCTGTCTGTGCAGAATTGGGGCTTGCATGGTTTCTATTGTCCCTGTGGTATATATAATACGCATTTTTTCCTGAAAACGGCTTCCCTCCTAAGAAAGCCGCCACAATCATAACATATGCGCTGATTCTAGAAGGAATATAATTTACAAAATCATCTAGTTTTGCCGCTGCCCTTCCAAAATATAAATACTTATCATTTTTATAGCCAATCATAGAATCCATTGTATTGACTGCCTTATACAACAATCCAAGTATAGGTCCGCCAATTGCTGTGTAAATCATCGGTGCAATTACACCGTCTGAGGTATTTTCTGCTACGGTTTCCACCGCCGCCTTTGCAACCCCTTCTTCACTCAGGTTTTGCGTATCTCTCCCTACAATCATAGAAACGGCTTTTCTAGCGGCTTCCAAATCATTATTTTTCAAACAAACATAGACCTTCATGCTCTCGACCTTTAGACATTTTGTTGCCAAGATTTGATAAGTCATTATCAATTCCACTACCACCCCAATATACGGATTTAACCAATATGCCAAGAATAGAATAAATGCCGCCATGAGAACTGTGCATACAAGCACAAGAACTACCAATACCAAGCCCCGCCGAAACTCTTTTTTTTGATTTCTTTCTGTTCCATTCTGAAACAAAAGCATCTTTTCCCCTTTTGCTATCAATTTCCCTATCAATCGGACAGGATGTGGCAGGCAATAGGGATCTCCCAAAATTAAATCCAACAGAAATCCTAGAAAAAACGCTAACATATGATATTTCATAATTGTTGTCATTCCTATTCCCCCTTCTGTGTGCTCGATACGCACTGATAATCAAGCATTTGAAAGCAGTCCTTTTTCAAACGTTTTTGCTTCGCTCAAGATACACAAGCAACCGCCTATTAAAACCGATTTGCAGAGAGGAAACGAATGTCAATTCCCCATTTTTTTAACATGCATTCATAGCCTTCTCCATTTGGTACTTGATAGTCAAAATATTCCCCTCCATAATACTTACTAAGCAAAGCCATGATGATACCGCCATGAACGATAGTTCCAATCTTTTTTTGTTTACCTTGATTCTGCCTCTCTGACAAATTCTTGCAGGATTCTAGCACTTTTTGAAATCCACTCTCACAGCGTTTTACAAAATCTTCCCGACTTTCCCCCTCTGGAAAAGGCAGAGTGCCATTGCTGTCAATCCACTTCTGATAACGTACATCATCTTTTAAATCCTGATAATTTTTTCCCTCAAATGCGCCAAAATCTATCTCTTCCCACTCTGGAACAATCATTGGCTGTAAATTTGGATAAAGTAATTTTGCTGTTTCTATGCATCTTTTCATCGGGCTTGTGAATAATAGTTCTATTTCTGGATAGTTATTTTTACTCTTTTGCTTCAACAATGCAGCCTTCCCTTCTTCAGAAAGTGCTTCATCTGTCCTTCCAAGATATCTGTGTTCCTTATTCGATAGTGTCATACCATGTCGAATAAATACCATCGTTATTTGATTTTCTGACCAATCCCACATAGAACACGCACAACCTCCTCTGCTTTTCCTGCAAGTTCCACAAGCAGCCGCCCAGTCTGCTCCCGATATGCCCTTTCAAATGCATCAACTGGCACAATGCCGTTTCCTATCTCATCACTAATAATAATACAGTTTGGATACTGTTCTAAGAATTGATAAATTTTTTCCTCTGGTGATGTTCCTTCTACAAGACAATCTCTTACCCAACAATGGAAATGATTAAGAACAATAGTTTTTTTTTGTATCATATCTTTTTGCAATTTTGGAAGTTCTTTGTCCCATATCATTTCTGTTTCTATAAAATAATGATTGATTACATATTGTAATTTTCCTTGCGCATAACCGCCTATTACAAGTTTCATTTTTATCCCCCTTGCGTGCCATGAAATACAACACTTTTATTTTAGTAACAGTTCAAATAGGACTTGAACTGTTACGCATAAAACCATGCTTATGCCCTACAATTTTTATGCTTTCTTACGGTATTTGCAGCAAGTGCAAATACCTACCTGAACTGTTACTTATTTTATCATAATCTTATTTTATCATAATATTGATAAAGGCTGCCACAATCATCACAATTCCTTCACACATAACCAAAAAGTACCCTGCTGTGTCCCCAGTAATCCCACCTAATTCCTTTTTGCAGCGAAAATAGTAATATACCAGTACAAGAAGTGCAGCTACCGCAACTGCCATTCCCGCAAAGAATGACTGAACAAGCATAAACACAATGCAAGCCACACACTGGAAATATAGAGCGCCTTTTACAATTACCTTTTGTGCATTAGATGCAAACCAAAAAAGCATTCCTTCCTTTTTTGCCGCTGGAAATGACACAACGCCTATCCCGCTAAGGCATCTTGCCAAAAAGAATCCGCTGCACGCAATCCGAAGCAGGTATCTATCTGTTATCTCTGAAAAAGCCGCCAGATAAAACATTCCATAAAGAAGCAACATAATCACGGCAAATGCTCCGATATGAGAATCCTTTAAGATTTCCAATTTTCTTTCCTTGGGTTGATAAGAATGAAATGCATCCATTGTATCCATAAAGCCATCTACATGAAAACCACCTGTCACAAAAAGAGGGACTGCTGCCCCTATGAACACATAGCATAACTCACCTACATTAAACCTTTGACAGAACCAATTCCACAAATAGATGCAGCCTCCTATCACAGCACCTACCCACGGAAAAAAGCAGAGCACATATTTCATGTCCTCCTCTTTCCATTCAAATTGCAACATAGGAATTTTTGAATAGACAGAAAAAGCAATTATCAGTGGTTTTAAAAGTTTCATCTCACAATTCCTTTCATTTCACTTCAAATCATCACATATATTTACAGAATGCTTTGATATGAGGCGTTCTGTGACAGTTCCTTAATCACAACTGGAATACCGACAACGACCTCCACAACTTTATCGGCCATTTTTCCAAGCTGCTCATTTATCTTTCCCATTGCCCGAATATATTCCATTGTAGTTTCTTCGTATATGTTCCCATCTTCAAAAACATTATTACTTACTACCACAAGATTTGCAAGCCCATGATTCAACGTTTCTATGCCACTAATGATACTTTCTGTCACTTCTATTGCTGTTTTTGGAAATTTGCCCGAAAACATCTCATTTGCTGTAAGGTTAGACATACATTCCAATAAAGCCACATTTTTTCCCTCACTCATTTTTTCCAATGCTGCTTGAATATTGGTCTGTTGCTCAATCGTATGAAATCCTTTTGTGCACCTTAATTTTTGATGCCTAGCAACTTTTTCCTGCCCTTCTCTATCATAAACTTGCATTGTTGCAATATAATATTTCTCATTTTCTTTGGAAAGTGTTAGAATATAATCCTCTGCGTAAACAGATTTTCCACTTCCACTTCCACCGATTATCAATGTCATCATAATTTTCTATCCTAATCGTTCATACTGCGAAATCTGAATGTCAGAAAAAGTAGCTCCGTCACTATAGACACTCAATGCAATTTCCAACAAAGACATCATCATCACTGCTCCTGTTCCTTCTCCAAGTGCGAGGTTGCCATCAATAACAGCTTCTAGTTCTAATTCCTTCATGAGTCTTTCCATCGCAGGCTCTTTTCCCTTATGCGATGCAATCAGATAGTGCCTTGTTCCCGGCGCAATCTGTTCCGCAAGAAGTGCTGCTGCCAGACTAATCACTCCATCTAAAACAATTGGCACATGAAACAATGCACCCCCAATACACACTCCCACAAGCCCAGCAATATCAAGCCCTCCAACCGTTTCTAATATGTGTAGCGCATCCGCATTTTGCAATCCATACTGTTCAATTGCCTTTGTAATGACCTTCTGCTTGCGAAGCAAACCTTCATTATCAAGCCCCGCTCCCCTTCCTGTGACTTCTGCTGCCTCACAATTTAACAGTGCCGCCGTTACTGCACTGCTTGTCGTTGTATTGCCAATCCCCATTTCTCCAGTTGCAAGGATTTGATACCCGACATTTTTACAGTCTGCTACAATGTCAACTCCTACGCTGATTGCACGAATTGTTTCCTCCTCTGTCATGGCAGGCTCTTCTAAAAAATTCCTTGTTCCGCATCTTATTTTCTTTTGCAGAAGTCCCTGTACTTCTATTTCACTGTTGATTCCAATGTCCACAGGAATCGTATCCGCCCCGATTACACTAGCCATCTTCCCTACACTGGATTGCTTTTTTGCCATATTTTGAGCCACTGCAAATGTAACTTCTTGTCCGGATTGGCTGATTCTTTCTGTAACGATTCCATTATCGGCACACATGATAATGACTGCTTTTTTCGATAATTCTATTTGATCTGTCCCAATCATTGCCCCAATATCTGCAATAATATGCTCAAATTTCCCCATTCCGTCAAGAGGCTTGGCAACCCTATCCCAATTTTCCATTACTTTTTGAAAGACTGCCTTGTTGGGGGCATCTATTGTCAGATGTGCTAAATCTGCTCTTGTATGCAATGCATCTTTCGTATGCAATGCATCTTTCGTATGCAATGCATCTTTCGTATGCAATGCATCTTTCGTATGCAATGCATCTTTCGTATGCAATACATTTTTTGTATGCAATACATCTTCATTTAACGCAGGATTCCCTAAGCATTCCATAAATTTCCTCCATATTCAAGTGCTCCCGCAGAGTATCTGCCAGCTTATCATACTGTTTTTCCTTAAAACTTTGGTATGTTTCCAATTCACTTTTCTCTAAACAGATTCCCTTTTTCCTTGCCAGCACATTCACAATATCTATTGCAATTGTTCCTTTATCAAATAATCCATGTATATATGAACCATATACTTTCCCATTTTGCCCGCTTACCACTGGATATGCTGCTCTTTCTCCACTTGCCGCGGAGTTTTTTGCATGGCAGGTTCTTGTAAGACAGGTTTCTCCCATATGTATTTCATATCCACAAAAACTATTTCCTGAAAGCGAAGAAAAAAATCCTGAAATCTCGTTAAGTGTGCCTTCTACTTGCGCGCGCACCTTTTCCTGTTTTAACACTGTTGTGACAGGCAGCAGCTCCATTCCTTTCATGCTGCCGCCTTCCTCAATATTGTCCGGATCTAAAATCCAATCTCCCAGCATTTGATAACCGCCACAAATGCCAAACAGCGGTATTGTTCCTGCAAGTTTCTTAACTGCTTCTTCTAAGCCATTTTGCCGCATCCATTTTAAATCTCCCATTGTATTTTTACTCCCGGGAAGAAATATCATGTCTGGATGTTGCAATTGTGAAACGGAAGTAATATATCTGACTGATACACCTTTTATCTTTTCAAAAACATTAAAATCTGTAAAATTTGAAATTCTCGGATATCGGATAACTACCAAATCAACACAATCTGCCTGTCTTATTTCAAACCGTCCTGTAAGACTATCCTCATCTTCCAAAGATAATTCCATATAAGGTACAACTCCCATTACTGGCACACCTGCCCGTTCCTCTAACATATCTATGCCAGAATCAAGCAATGATTTATCCCCTCTGAATTTATTGATAACTAATCCTTTAACCCGTTTTTTCTCCTCTTCTTCGAGCAGCATCAACGTGCCAAGAAGCTGTGCGAACACACCGCCTCTGTCAATATCCCCTACTATTAACACTGGTGCATCCACCATTTCTGCCATTCCCATATTGACAATATCGTTTTCACGTAAGTTAATTTCCGCAGGACTTCCTGCTCCTTCTATTACAATAATATCTGTTTGCTCCTCAAGCTTTCTAAATGCATTTATGATATCTGGAATCAACTGTTTTTTGTATGCAAAGTAATCTTTTGCGCTCATATTCCCAATCACTTCGCCGTTTACAATGACCTGAGAACCTGTATGGCTTGTTGGTTTCAATAAAATCGGGTTCATACATGCCATTGGCTTTATTTGTGCTGCTTCTGCTTGCATGGCTTGTGCCCTTCCTATTTCAAGTCCTTCCTCTGTGATGAACGAGTTCAGCGCCATATTTTGTGATTTAAATGGTGCAGCCCGATAACCGTCCTGTCTAAATATCCTGCAAAGTCCCGCTACTAGAAAACTTTTTCCTGCATTCGACATTGTTCCCTGAATCATGATGACCTTTGCCATTGTTCCTCCAATTCTTTTTATACTAACTTCCATTCGCCCGCTAGTATAATTTAGAAATTTTTAAATTTGGTTACTACTCACAGTTTCCAGCTGCTCATAGTAACAGCATTTACGCATTTCGACTGTAAATAGTAACTAAATTTGTTGCATTATTCTTCATTATACTTGACTTACACAATAATATCAATAAAATAAACTCGAGAAATATTGATATCTTCTGGCTCTTATTCTATCTTAGCCTATCATACTGAGCGGTCAGTCTTTTCAACTGCCAGTATAACACCACTTTGCTACTTTATACCCCAACACTATGTTGCCAAAGTAACTCAAATCAAATCCTTTTGTTTTTATTGAACATCAATTTTCAATATGCTATAATTAAAATCTATAATTATACTGAAAACCGTTAATATTTACATTGATATATCTCGCACAGTATTCGAGTGGCGGTTTCCAGTCGGGGTATACTGTAAATTTAATTGTTGTGCAGTATAAATTATTGTATCTGAGCATTCAGGCAAAAGCAACACAACTTTATTTTGGTAAAAAATAGAAAGGCAGAAATTATATGAACTTAAGAAAAACAGGCTATTTAGATTTTATGAGAATACTCGCATGTATTATGGTAGTGGGCGTGCATGTATCAGCATTATGCTTAAATGAACTGAACGCCGAAAGCTTAAATTTTAAAATAATGAACGCATTTGACTGCCTGTTTATTTTAGGCGTTCCTTTGTTTGTGATGATTAGTGGTGCGCTGCTCCTCTCCTCAGAATATGTGCTGGATATCAAAAAACTTTACCTACATAAAGCCTTTCCTTTGGCATTCTTATATTTTTTCTGGCTGCTTTTTTACAATGCTGACAGTTTTATTGCAGATGGCAGACTATGGTCTTTTGAAACTGTAAAAAAAGAAATTGTACTAGAATCCTTATTAGGGCGTGGCTGTGGTCCTCTTTGGTTTCTGCCAATGATTGTTTCCTTGTATTTTTGTGTGCCAATACTCAAAACTTTTGCAGCCCACAAAAAAATATGTTTGCTTTTTTGTGGGCTACATTTTGTATTGACAATCTTCCTGCCAACAATCCTTTTATTTGAATTTCCATACAGAACCATTGTAGAATCCATATATAACCAATTCTATAATTCCATGTTTGCAGGTTATATCGGTTATTTCATTATGGGACATGTTTTGCATACCTTTCTACCACAATTAAAAAAGAAACACTTAATTTTCTTATGTATATGTGCCATCGTGTCAATGGCGATAGAAGTATATGTATGCAACTTATATTCTGTAAAGACAGGAAAACTCTCAACAATATTAAACAATCCTCTTACATGCAATGCTTATGTGACATGTATTTGCATTTTTGCATTGGCAGCACAAACTAAAATAGAAAGAACAAACCTTTTAAAAACCGAAGCCAGCTTAACGCTTGGAATTTATTTACTACATCCTTTTACACTCCGAATTTTTGAACGGATAGGAGGCAATACCCTATTTATGCCGGCAATCTTTTCTATCCCTATCGTAACACTATTGATTGTGGTGGTGACTATGTGTATTGTATTCGTAATCAAAAAGATACCCATTCTGCGCCGACTGATTTAAACTGCTTTCACTCTGGAAATGCCAGCGCAGTAACCTCCTGCGTCACCTTGTCATAAACAATGATATTCCAACGGTTTCCAAGCTGGTAATACTCTACCCCGTCAATCAATACATGATACGCCACACCCTGTTTTGTAAACACTACTTTACTTTTTCCAACATTCACATATTCTCTGCCGTCTTCCTCCCAGACTTTGTGCAGCACCACCCTGCCATCTTTATATACCCATTGTTCAGGAGGATTTTTCCCTTTCACCACCTTCTCTGTCACCATAATGATATAATTACTATCGCCTTGAAGCAACGCAAGGCAATCATAGGCATTCTCCGCTTCCATATATGCCTTCTGCCCCTTGCGCGCACAGTAAAGGCTTGCCAAATCCCAAGAATTTTGTTCTTCCCCGCCCCTTCTGTCAGGCAAGTCATAATTTTCCTGCAAAAATTCTCCAAAATGGATTGACACTTTCTGTGCACCAAAATCATTCAAATGTTCTCCATCCCGAAAATCAGCTACTGTATCAAGCACAATACTGCCATCATGATAAAGCTCATTATAGTCCAAAAACAATAACCCACGCTCCTGTGCCAATTCCCTTATCGCCTCTGTATCATACCTGTGCCAGTCCTCCCTCGGTGACTTGAAAAGCAGCAATTCCACACCATTTTTTTTACACAATGCTGTTATCTCATCAAGATAGGTGATATTTTCCTCTTCTAGCCATGTTTCACCATCAATGTTATAGTCACTTAAACTCACAGAAATTTCTGTTACTGACTGCGTTTCAAGATACCCCTTTGTATAATTTGTCTTGTCATCAAAAAAGTAAGTATAATCTATCTTACTTAGTTCTTTCCATCGGTCATGATACCGAAACACTGGAAATACATAGGAAAAGTACTCCGCATCCACCTTCCCTAATGACTGATAGATGCATTTGAGCTTATCAAAAGAAAGTGGAATATCTGTATACCCCCACCGAAACGCTGATTCATTCTTCGTGCTGATGCTGCCGCCTGTCATCATATTGACTTCAAGTGCTACTACTTTTGGCTTCTGCCGTTTCAATGCCTCTTTTAAATAAAGCGCAGAAATGTTCATAGGCTGCGATGAACTGCCAAAATCATAAGCCGCAATGCCATAATGCTCATACAATACAATTGGATTGATTGTACAAAAGCTATTACTGCTGCCTATCACAATCACATCAATGTCATTTTTCTTTTCCGCATAAAAACCATTCACTATCGTAGTAGAATCACCAATAAACTTTGCGCGGATAACCTTATCTGTAACACCAAGCACGAAAAAAATAAATAGAAAAAACACTACAATATATATCAACCTTGATTTATTGATTCTATTTTTCATAAACAGCCCCTTTTATAGAATATATTTTCTATTTATCAATCTCAAAACTGAAAATAGATAAACTGCGTTGCGTCATACCCTTCACCATACACGCCAAACACAATGACCATCACAAGCAGCACAGCCACAATCACATACTGTACCGCCAGACACTGCTCCTTTACAAGTGTATCAAAAAACGCCTTCTTTCTCGCATAAAAAGCATCTACAATTATCAACACAAAAATACCAAGCCACAGCACACCCATTTCCTTCTCATCAAGCCCCAGATAATAAATAGATTTGTCAAAAAGCGACCACACATCAAACTCTGTGAACATTCTGCGTAAATAATAAAGCGCATCCCTTACCGTATCAGCCCTAAAAAACACCATTGATAAAGAAAACAAAAAAAATGTGCATATTGCCTGAAAAAAGCGATATCCAAAAGAACCCGTCCGCACCCAGAAAGTAGAATTGAACTTATCTTTTACAGGTTTTAACACATCCCCAATGACAACATATATTCCCTGCACCAACCCCCACACCACAAAATGCCAGCTCGCGCCATGCCACAGTCCGCTTGCCATAAAAGTTACAATATTATTAAAATACGCCCTTGGCTTAGCACACCTATTTCCTCCAAGTGGTATATACAAATAATCTCGAAACCATGAACTCAAAGACACATGCCAGCGTCTCCAAAGTTCCCTAATGCTCGTTGCAAAAAACGGCGCTCTAAAATTTGTCATCAGATCTATTCCAAGAACCTTTGCCGCTCCTACAGCTATCAGCGAGTAACCTGCAAAATCACAGTAAAGCTGTACCGAAAACAACACACAGCCAAACAACAACGCTACACCGCCTTGCATATAATACATCTCAAAAACTGTATCTACCAGCATCGCTGCTCTGTCTGCAATGACCATTTTCATAAAAAAACCCCAAAGCATCAACAAAAGCCCTCGTGTTGCCTTATCAAAATCCCACAATTTTTCCTTGGGCATCTTTTCAATCTGAACAAGCAAGTTTCCACTTCGCTCAATCGGACCAGCCACCAACTGTGGAAAAAAGGACACAAACAATGCATATGCTACAAAATTTTTCTCTGCCTTCACATTGTCATTATATACATCAATGACATAACCAAGCGTTTGAAACGTGTAGAATGATATTCCAACTGGCAAAAGAACATCAAGCCGCGGGCTATTTAGCTTCCATCCAAACAAAGAAGCTCCAGCAGCCACTATATCATATATGAAATCAAAATACTTATAAAAAAACAATATTCCAAAGTTTACAACAAGACTCACAATCAACAGCAAACGCTTTTTTTGATGTATGCAGCCTTTCTCTCGGTCCATCAATAGAGCACACAAATACGTCACTATAGTAGAAATGAAAATTAGCATTGCATACTTTACATTCCAGCCCATATAAAAATAATAACTTGCAGCCAAAAGCCACAACTGTTTAAATCTCTTGGGAACAATATAATACAAAAGTACTGCCGCTGGGAAAAATACCACAAAGGCAAAAGAATTAAATAACATATGTATTTTTCTTACTCCTTTCTCTTCCGCAGCCTGCGAAATGCATATAATGCTTTAAAATACGCCAGAAAAATAACAGAGGATTTCATATTTAATGCTGCCATTTTCTTCTGTTCTGCATCAAATTCTTTTAAATAATAAGGATTCACCTGAAAATCTGGAAATTCTTTTCGTATTCCCTCTGCCATTTGCTTTAGGAACGCACTCTTTGGATGCTTCACTCCCAACATATACGTATATAATGTATTCATATAATAAAGCTTTGAAAACGCAAACTCAAACTCTGCTCGATAAAGTTTGTAAAAACCATATTGGCGTGCTGCTTCAATCAATTGTTTCCCCATAAGGAGTCTTGCCTCACACTTCTCCACACTGATTTCATGTACTGTAGAGGCATCATGCTGGTAATAATAATAAAGTGGTTCTTCTACTCTTTCAAAATGAGTAAAATGAAGCATCCAAATCGGTGCAGCACAATTGTCCTCGTAAAAAGTTCCTTCTGGAAAACATAACCTGTTCTCATCTATCACCGACTTTAAATAAACCTTTATGACCATACTCCCCGGATTGATAATAAGCTTTTTATATTGTTCAATGCCAAGCTCTCCCGTCTGATCTATCGTATTATTGGGCATCAATTTCCCAACCTGCATCGTTTGTTCTGTAACCAGACTATAGTCACAGCCCACTACATCCGCCCCTGTCTGCTCTGCCTTTTTCAATAATTTTTCATACATATCAGGTGCAATCCAGTCATCAGAATCCACGAAGCCAATCCATTTTCCACGTGCAAGAGCAATCCCCTTATTGCGTGCACCGCCCTGTTTCGCATTCTCGTAAGACTGAACTGCCTTAAATTTCCACGGATAATTTGATTCATATTCTTTGAGTATACATAACGATTCATCAGTAGAGGCATCATCAACTGCTATGATTTCATAGTCAGCCACTGTCTGATTCACCAGTGAATCCAAGCAAAACCGCAGCTTATTATCCTTCGCCATATTATAAACAGGCACTACTATGCTAAGTTTCATAAACCATAACACTTCCCTTCGGATCTATTTATCTATCTTTCACAATTTTTCCGTCACTGACTTGATACACCATATCACACTTCTCAATTGTCTGCAACCTATGCGCAATAATAATCAGTGTTTTCTTTCCATGCAGCCGGTTGATAGACTCCATAATTGCAGCTTCCGTATCATTGTCTAGCGCCGAAGTCGCCTCATCTAAAATCAAGACTTCGGGATCATTATAAAGCGCTCTTGCAATGCCAATTCTCTGCCGCTGTCCACCCGAAAGCCGGATTCCGCGCTCCCCAATACCAGTATGCACCCCCTCCGGCAATCCCTTCACAAAATTATCAAGTTGTGCCTCTTTCAATGCATACCAAAGCTTTTCGTCATCAACTTCCTCCTCTGGTACACCAAATGCTACATTCTTTCTAATATCAGCATCTAACAAAAAAATCATCTGCGGAATATAGCCAATATTTGCCAGCCATTCCCTATAATGTTCTTGTATGTCAACATCGTCTGCAAGAACCTTGCCATCCTGAAGCTTCAAAAGTCCTAGTAAAATATCAATAATCGTTGTCTTTCCTGCGCCGCTTGTGCCAATAATCCCAATAGATTTCCCAATTGGAAATTCTACAGAGGCATGGTCAAAAATCAATTTATCCGAATTGGGGTAATGATAAGTAATATTTAAAAGCCGCACTGACCTTGTGACAGGAAGCTTCTCTTTTGCCACAACTGCATAGGAAATATCTGTGTGCACATCATCTGTTTCCTCCACAAGATTATCACTCACATTGAAGAAAAACGGCTCATTAAACGCCATACTTGTCATCTGGTTATTGATGCGGCTCGCTGCGGGCAGAAGCCGTGTCGCAGCAATCCCAAAAGCCGCAAACAGTGAAATCATGCTTGACACATCCGCACCTGTCACAATCAGCACCAAAATATAGCCTAAAAGCCCTGTAATGCTTACCGTTTCAATTAAAAGTTTCGGCGTGTTGTTAAAAAGGCTAAAACGTTCCATTGCCTTTACATAGCCTTCACCCACCTTACAATACTCCCCTATGAAATACTGTTCACGCCCTGCAACTTTGATTTCCTTAATTCCTTGAACCGTCTGTGAAATCCATGCATACATCGAAGCACCAAAATCTTGATTTTCTTTCCCCGTCCGATTCATAATTGGTTTAATAATATTCTTAATGACAATCAATGTCACAATAAGCAATACACCTACTATCATTGTCATTATAATGTCTTGTACCGCAAGTGCTACTACCAAAAATATTGCAACAATACTCTCCGATGCAATTTGTAACACAGACATAATCAAAGCATACATACAATTCACATCGGATGTAATACTCCTTTGAATCACTGCTGTTTCTGCATTTAAATAATACTCATACTCACGCCGCACAAAATTTTTCATAAGGCTTGACGCTGTCTTGAACTGGCTGTTATACGTAAAACTGTACAGGCTTCTTTGCAGGAAAAATTGAAAACTGCCCTTTAAAACATACAACGCAATCAAAAATAAAATCGCAAGCACAGAAAACGAAACTGTTCCCTGCAAATGCAGCAGCCTGCAAATTGTCTGATACGTTTCACCTTGCTCTAGCGTTTTCGGATCAATGATAAGCTGTACCACCGCCATCACCATCATCACAGCTCCCGTTTCAAGCCCCGCCGAAATAATCATCATAACAAGCAATTTCGCCATAGCAACCTTCTGCTTTTTATCCATCAATATATTGATTTTTTTTAATATCTTCAGCATCTATGCACCATGCCCTTCCAATATCAATTTTCATCACCAACAGGTAAAGAAACCATTAAAATTTAGCAGTATCTTACAACGCACCACAAAGAACGCCGCACTTTGCGTTCTTTAGAATAATTTAGAAAATCTTAGCCTGTGTATTTTGCAGGGTTAGATTTTCTTAATTATTTATTTATCTGATAGATGAAGGCCTGCTTTTTTATTATATGCATGTTTTGCTGGATCTTCGTAAGCATCCCAGAATGAAGCGCCCAAATTAAGCTTCTCCTCCACAAAATCCATGTTATTCATCGCTGTCGTAACAATTGACACCGCCCGTTTAATATGCAGCCCCTCAAAGAAATTAAGCACCTCTACAGGGAAACGCCCCCGAAGCACCACCGCATCAGGGCAAAGTTTGTTATAATCTATCATATCCCTCGGATGCGGTTTTATCAATACCCTATAACCCTTACAATATTTTTCTATAACATCTATGCAAACCTTTTTCCTCGCCTCCACATCAACAGGATGTGGTTCTGTCAAAAAACAGGCAAACTCTTCCCCTTCAAAAGAAGGTTTTAATTGTTCCATAAGCCTGTCTGCATCTTCAATAAACGCCTGAATCATGGTCTTTTTCTGCGCCGCAGTAAGCGATCTTTCTAAAGGCTTGCGTGGTTCTTCTACAAAACGTGGGCAATCCGTTGGAACTACGCGCCTGTCGTTGATTTCCATATCAATACAATACTTCCCCCAGCCATTCATAATAAAAATCAAATTATGCCGCGAAAACCAAGTTTTTAACTTAAAATGTCCATGATTTGCCACGTAAGCATCATCAAGATTTTTCAGACAGTCAAGCCCGTCCTCCACTGCATGATAATAAATATGTCTATAATTTAGATAATATCCAATCGGATCACTGTCGCAGAACACATAAATATCCTTATATGCCGCAAAATCTATTTTTTCCATATATGGAATCTCGCACTTAGCAAGTCTTTTTGTGAAAATCATGCGGTTCACCATATGTTTCAAGATATTACTATAATTCTTTCTATATTTGGCAAGTTCAGGGAAAAAATCCTCGCGCTTTTCATCCAAAGCAAATATCTCATGAAAAATCCCAGCCTGTTTCAGTCTATCTCCTAGATTTTCAAAATCCGTAGAAATAGAACTCAGTGCAATATCTGCCTTTTTGTACTCTCTAGCAGGTATATTCCGCTCAAGCTTCATCTCCTTTAAAATCGCCACGTATACATGATAAAATGTGTGACAGACGTAAATTCTTCCTTTTGTCTTAACCTTTTTCATGCGAAAAATGTCCTTCCTTGATTTCTACTTTTCCTGTCTCACATACCAATACCCTTCTCTTGGTGCTATCACAGGTGCTAAACTCAAAGGTCCTTTTTCTTCTGGCCTTACCGTTCCATCCACAAGTCCTTCACTAAATCGCAGCAGCCTTTGAGCGGCAATTCTCGGATTCCACTCCTCCACAATCTTTTTATAAGCGCCTATTCCAAGCCGTTTCCTCAATCCCTCGTCCCTACATAGCATCAACACCAGTTTTTGAAATTCCCGAAAATGTCCCGTTTTATAAACCATACCATTTACTCCATGTTTTAACAAAAATGGAACTGCGCCGATACCATGTCCAGCTACTACCGCGCAAGCACTATTCATCGCCTCATTCAATACCGCTCCCCAGCCCTCTAAATAGTTGCTGGTAAATAAAAAAATATCTGCCTCCTCCATAAAGCGGCGTACATTCTGTGGCGACTGAAAACCATGAAAAGTCACCTTCTCCTCCAATCCATAGTGTTCTGCCAATTCATAAAGTCTGCTTTCTAACTCTCCGCCTCCCACCATATCAAGATGGAACAAAATACCCTTCTTTGCAAGATAGTTGGCTGCCTTTATCGCATATTCTGGATGCTTCAGCTTCAGGAAGCGCCCTGCCCACAACAGCCTTACTTCTTTATTCCCATTACTGTCTACATGACACTTCTTTTCAATCAATTGTTCCATATCATACTCATATACAGCCGGAAAATATCCCCATATATATTTTTTATTAGGATATGCATATACAATATTAAAATCTGATGCCACATAAGCTCCATGACATAAAAGATATACCGGCGCATCAGCATACTGTGTATGGTCCTCATATTTTTTCTTTCTCCCTCGAGGCGAGATAGATTTCCACTGTCCCTCACGATAAAGGCGCTCACTGGCACGAAGCACAATTTTCCCTGCTTCCAACCGTGGTTTGATATATCGCTCATCCTCCACGCCGCCAAAAACCACCACATCACTATCCATAATAAGCCTCGCACAGTCTTTTGCATCCTCATAAAAAAGCCTAAGATAAGGAATCGTCCCTACCTCGCTTCTCCAGCCCATCTTTACTCTGTCCTCCTCCATCTGAGAAGTCTGTATAAATGTAAAATTCGCTCCAAGCTTCTTATAAAGTTCATTTGACATTGGAATCTGATGATGGTTAATATAATTTGATACTATTGTAAGTTTCATAATCCTGTTACAATCCTTTAATGTCACATAATACTATTATAAATCTCTAACAGCGTCCTATAATTTGTTTCTGGATCGTGCGTCCGAAGCGCATGTGCTCTTGCATTCGACGACATAGACATTGCAAGCTTGTCATCCCCAAAAATACGTAGAATAGCATCTTTCATCTGATCTGGCTTATCCATCTGATAAAGAATACCATCCCTTCCATCATTTACTAGATTATGCACACCTCCCACATCTGCAGCAACCACAGGAACACCCAAAAGCATCGCTTCACCCACGGAATTTGGCGAGTTTTCTATTGATGAAGGACATAAAAATACATGCGTTTTTAAAAATCGCGCACACATCCGGTCAGAGCTTAACCGTCCCACAAACTTCACATGGTCTTCTAGCCTATATTTCTTAATCTGCCCTAGAAGATATTTTCCATACCCCGATAACTTCAACTTCTCCTTAATACTACCATGTGCTGTAATCTCATCCCCTGCTACATATACTACAGTATCGTCATACTCCTCTACAATCTCTGGAAGGATACCAAGCACAAAATGAAGTCCTTTTATTGGATAATTCCCTTGACTTAAAAACAAAGAATGGTGCTCAATCCTGTCAATATTCCAGCAATCATTATAAAAATCTGCCCGCAGCGTTTCATTCATAAAATGATATCTCGCATGTGGCGCAAACATCTTTGTCATTTCCCTGTCAAAATCTGTCCTGCCTGTCACATGCCCCACAAGAGAAAGTGCTTCTTTCTCATGCTCACCGCGTTTTGCAAACTTTGCCTGCTGCTCAAAAAGACCATCTCTCTTCAATATATCCCGAAACGTCTTTTTCTTCTGCGCCGAATAAGGCAGTCCCGCCATATACACATCCGCAATTGCACTACAAAGTCCCTGTATGCCAATCAGCGTCCTGTCAGGTTGGTCAAAAGCCTTCACACATGCAAGGGTATGAGGATACTCTGTCCCAAATATATGTACGATATCTGGTTCAAAATCCTCAATTATCGCTTTCAGGCTTGTTTCTAAACTCGCATCATAACGTTCTGGATGCACTGTATCTTCCCTGAAAATATAATAGTCAACGCCCTGTGCGCTATCCTTCACAAATAAAGAAGTATCATCCCTCAATATTCTTCTGTCATCCGAAGCAGGAAAACAAATAGCAAAAGTTATATCATTTTGCTTCCTGTAAATTATCAGTTTGTTCGCAAGCCCAGAAAGCCATCCCTCTTTTACTACGATTTTCTGTCCCAGACTCTTTGCGATAAATGGAAGCATAATATTGCAAAGCCACAAAATCCTCAATCTTGTCACCTTCCCTTCATTTTATAAACAGCATTTTTCAATCCATTATATACTCCCGACAAATACTTGTTTTCTGCTATAGCACTTCTAAGTGGTGCAAATGTCAACAGCATAATAAACTTGTACTTATTTGCTTTCCTTTTTCCCATATAACGTATCACAATCTCTTGGTGTTGACGTGCAGAGCGTTTCCTATTCTCTTTTGTTTCTGAGTACCCACCGCCCTCATAAGCTGCAATTGTGACTGGTACATAATAAAATAGCGCCTTCTTTTTATAATAACACCACAAGAAATGCTCATAATCTGCCCTCACGTTATACTTCGTATTGTATCCTCTTGCTGCAAATAAACTCCTGTGATAAAAACAAGTCTGATGGCAGGGTACATTCCGATAACAAGCAAAATCATTTATCGCTGGTGCTGCAAAAATAAAAGTATCTAACAATTTATGGTACAAATTCCCATAAATAACATCTACTTTTTTATTCTCTTTCTCTTTTTTTCCTATTTCACCTGTTATTTTATTTAACACTGTATTATCATAAAAGCTGTCGCCTGCATTTAAGAACAAGAAATACGCCCCATTCGCAAGTTTTATAGCCTGATTCATCGCATCATAAATCCCTGTATCTTTTTGGATGTATATACGAAGCCTCTCATCTGTGAAAGAATCTTTCAGTTGCTCAATCGAACCATCTGAAGATCCACCATCCTTTACAATCACCTCAAACTTATTATAATCCTGTTCAAATATGCTTTCAACCGTATCTTGAAGCCTTTTTCCAGCATTCAGGCAAACTACTATAATACTATAACAAACACCATCCAATTTCGTTTCCTCACTCATATAGTAACAGTTCAGCCTTCGGCTTCCTGTTACAAGCATCAAGCCATGCAAAACCACTTCGTGGTGGCTTGATGCATCTCTGCCACTACGTAATTGCACGGACTTTGTAAAAGTCATACTTTGCAGTAAATGCAAAGTCCTAGGCTGAACTGTTACCTCATATACACTTATTTATAATGATATCGTTCTGTTTCAAATAACCAACTTCTATAGGGAAGCAGCCCTACCCCATCTTGATGTGCCTGAAGTAGAAACAAAATAAAATAAACGAAACAACTAACAAAAACTACAGTCTTCACACACTTTTCAACATTTATGCCCATTTGTTGCTCTGTTTCATGGCACGTTTTCACTCCTGCTACATTTCCAACAATCAACGGAATTAGAAATAGCTGTGACACACCAAAATAATATGCAATGCGCGTCACCACAGGCAGGTAATAGAAAAATGTACTCGCCGCAAAGGCAAACATATTCAACTGTCCATAAAACCTAAACTCCCGATACCAGCTCTTACTTTTCAAACCTTCCCCTGCATAAAAACAAAACCCAAAATATAACATAAGCACAGCAAAAATCCGAATAATGCTCGTCCAGCTAATACTACTTTCCAAATAAACTGTATTTTTATAGGAGGGATATAACACAAGCGCAAGTTTCAGGACAAGCCCCTTTCCTAAAAAACACACTACACACAACGCTAATCCAGCCAAAATATGCCACCGTTTCCACTCAAATGTCGCAATCCAATAAGCAGGAAGCACAAGAAGCACCGATTTATGAAACAGTGCAGCAACCAATATCCAAAACACAAACTTAATATAGTCTCTCTCAAGCACATACTTCATAGAAAAAAGTGCTATTGCAAGTGCAAGATAATACCGCATCGTATTGAAAGTCTGAAAATATAGCCCTAATGTCATAAAAAGAAAAAAGGTCTGCGCAAAATCCACACTTTGCCTTTTAAATGCCTTGAAAAAGAACAGCAGCGTAAAAAAGGCAAAAACAGCAAAAACTACCTCATAATACTCTCCTCCCATCAGCCAATAAAGAATCTTCACCAGCATATTAAAACCAATTTCTGTTACCACATAGCCATCCACAAAAGCCTCATGAGCAGTCTGAGTATATTGCGCATAATCATTTCCTATATCAAAACGAAGTGCCATCATCACAAAAAGCACAACGAAAATTCCAACCGTAAATAACCTATCCAAAAATTGAGCACGCATCATACGCCCATATTCTTGTACTTTTGTTTTCCCCTGAACTAGCAAATGCTGCCATAGCTTTACCTGATAAGCCATCAAACAAGTCACAGCCGCAATCAACATATAAAATAAAATTGAACACCATCTGTCAAAAGCCACGCAAACCTCCCAATCATTCCCTATAACCTCGCAACTGAATCAATTCCCCGCTTCATCAGTGCTAAAGCATTTTTCTTAGGGATCTCTTGACACATCACTTTTCCATGCACCGCTATGAAACGTGCCGCCATCAAATATGCCAAATTCCTATACAAAAAGTGATACAACACACCTCTGTCTATAAAAAACTTATCCGTATATCCCTTAAACCATGTGGATTCTCGCTCTCTTTCTGCACCAATCTCCACATCAATCGCATACACCTTTAAGCCATATTGAATACAATCTCGCAAAAAAAGGCTATCCTCACCATTGCTGTACTTCGCACCTCCACCAAATAGCAACGAAAACGTAACATGTGCGGCATGAAGCTTACTGCGCCTCACCGCAAAGGAGTATGTAGGATACCTCCCTGCATTCCAAATATGAACTCTGTGATATTTCTTTGTATAATAAGTAGCCCGTTCTTTTCCAACGCGCATATTAAACAGTAAAAAATCCGCCTCCGGATGCTTCTCAAACGCTTCAAGCACCTTTTGCTCATACCCTTTATCATACACAATATCCTCATCAGAAAAGAGCACGATATCCCCCACAGCCCTCAAAAGGGCATTGTTACGGCTAAGTCCTACTCCTTTTTCACAAAACTCATAACACTGGATACGCCTGCCATTATACATATATTCCTCATGCCCAAAATGGTCTGTCTGATTGATGATGATAGCATCACTTTCCAGGTTCATACGTTCTGCTAAAGTATGAACTTCCTCACCTACAGCCGATACTAATACCTGTAGCTTCATATTGCCTCACCTCCTTCTATTTTTTTCTTTCCTACTATCAATAATAAATTCGCGCCCAAATCTTGTCCACTTCTATAAGAACTGCACCAACCAATCTCCCTCCATGCAATTGTGCATATTCAATTACATCTGTTATTTTTTCTCTATAATGCACTCCAAATGGTATGACTGCCACAAGAAACAACTCATTATTATGCTGCTTCAAATCTTCATATAGAGCAAATTCCGGCAAATCGGCATCTACTATCCTTTCCAAACTATGCTGAAACGCCTCTGCCTTTTGCCCTCCTGATGCATCAAGCAAATACAAGCTTTTATAGCGCTCCTTCAAAATACGCATAGCATCACAAAGCTGTTTTTCCTGTCTTATTTCAAACTCGCCAAGCTTTTCACCCTTTTTCCCAGCAAAAACCATTCCATAAACAGGAAGCCCCAAAACTCCTGACACATCCCTTTTTGTATAAAACGCTGAGCCAAGTCCAAACTGAAAAACAATCCAAAACAGCCCTACTCCAAAAACTATTATAGCCCCTAAAAATGCCGCTCTCCAAGTAAAAAATGGTACTTTCTCCTCACAAACCCCTAAATCTTCTATCTTATAAATCCGGTCAAACTCCTTTTTCTCATCACCAAATGCTTCTAGTGCCACTTCAAGTGCCTCTTGCACATTGCCAACCTTTTGTGCATCATCACCCTTTATAGTAATTGTAAGATATCTGACATCTGATAGAATATCGGCTGTTATCATTGTTTTTATTTCACTACGCTCATATCCCTCTCCCAGAAGTTCCATTGCCCTTCCAAGAATCAAATCCGTCGCAATCGCATCATTCCATGTAAAAGCATTATAATGATCCCTAGCCTCATATCTACCTTCTGCAAATTCAATATAATACTCTGTTTCAGACACATAGGTTACATTTTGTGATTTTACAAAAAATATAAGCAAATAAAAACTACTACCTACAACAGCGCCAGCAATTGCCAACCCCACCAACACTGGCAGCTTTCTAACCACAGTGGCAAACAGTGCCCTACTATCTACTCCCTGCTGCCAAAATCTTTCCTGATAATCTGACATACATGCTTGCCCCCTTTTGCCAAAATACATTTTATCCCAAACAAAACTACTCACACCATCATAATACAGCAATACACTTAACACACTACTAATAACATAGCCATGTGCAAAAAACACCCACACTTAGCACATTACCATAACATACCTTTATACACAAAAAGTGCCTACATCTAGCACACATGCCACCACTCAACTGTTCTCAGACTTCCGGCTTAACGGCGACTGCCGTCCACTGCACACGAAGAACGCCCGTCCTCGGCGCTCTTCCGAAAACTTAGAACATCTTAATCAGCGTCCTTTGCTGATTTAGAGGTTCTTAGCTTTTCTGATGATTTAGAGGTTCTTAGCTTTTCTGATGATTTAGAGGTTCTTAGCTTTTCTGCGGTAATCTGGTTCTCCTCCACTCCTTCTGTGCTGTCGGACTGGAACAGAATCTTAATTGTGAGCAACATCAGTTTTAAGTCAAGCCAAACACTATAATTTTCTATATAAAACAAATCCAGTTTCAACTTATCATAAGGCGTTGTGTTATATTTCCCGTAGACCTGCGCATATCCTGCAAGTCCTGCCTTTACCTTTGTCCTAAATGTAAACTCTGGCATATCCTTTTGATATTGCCTTATAATCTCTGGCCGCTCTGGTCGTGGACCAATAAAAGACATTTCCCCTTTCAATATGTTAAAAAGCTGTGGAAGTTCATCTATCCTCACCTTTCTGATAAACTTTCCCACTGGCGTGATTCGACTGTCATTCTTCGCCGCAAGCCTAGCCACACCATCTTTCTCAGCATCTGTTCGCATACTCCGAAACTTCAAAATCCGAAACTCCCTCATATCACGGGTACATCGCACCTGTTTATAAAACACTGGACCACCATCATAAAGCTTAATTACTATCGCAGTCAGCAACATAAAAGGAGATGCAAGCACCACAAGAATCAATGCACATACAATATCAATACACCGCTTTATAAATCGTTGCTCCACTGTCATACAGTACTCTCTAGTCAGCAAAATTGGCGTGTCAAAAAGATGAAGATGTTCAGAGCCTTGTATCATAATATCCGGAATCTTAGGCATCATATATACCCGAATTCCCCTACTGTAACAGAACTTCAAAAGTTTATTCCGAAGTGTAGTATCCATATCCCACAATACCACACCATCATAATTGCCTATAATCTCATTCTCAAGAGCCTGTTGCCCGACACTTTCGTACATACATTTTATAATATGATACTTATCTTTCCGTGTTTCAAATTTTGTAAGAATATCCTCGATTGGTCGCTCCCCACTAATAAAAAGAAGTTCCTTAGGTGGAAAAAACTCTTTATACAGCCTATCACCCACAAACGTCCACACCGCCGCCAAAACAATCTGACCAAGCATCATTAAAAACAGCGGATATGGTGTGACAAGCCGCAGGGACAGTAAGGATATTTGGAAATAAGAAACCACATTCGCACAAATCAATGATATCACCTGCGAAAAAAAGACATCCATAGGTTTCAAAAAGCCAATTTTTAGTCCACCATACGTAGCGGTAAAAAATAAGAGCAAAATAAAATAAACAGCCGCCAAGAGCCAGAAGCCCTTTCTATAAAAGCTCCTCCACATGCCGCTTTGCATAATATCATTATAAACCTTCTGCCAGACATAAATATAAAGAATTGTCTGAAACACAAGCCCAACCAATGCCATCTGCAGTATGATAGTTCTTTTTGCTGCTTCTAACCGTCCCACTTTTTTGCCCCCTTATCTAGGCATATCACTTCTTCACAAGATTATAATTCAAACCGCCTATACAATAGATTTTTGCTTAAAATCATAAACGTCTAATCACCGCCCGAAAAGCCCAAAATACCATACAATAAACACTTCTCACCATCGGCAATCTCTCCTGTTTCCTGTACAGTCCCCATATTCTTTTTATCGCTGTCAACTTATTCGCTGAAAGCGTATCTGCACTTCTTCTATATCTAACCAGATTTTGGTCAAGTCCATAACCCTTCCCATGTCTTTTGAGAATCTGCCACCATGTGGCAGTATCTTCACTTGCCACATTAGGCATCATAATATCCTTATCTGGTATCCATTTCCTGTCAATCATCACTGTAGAAGTGAAAATCGTTGTATTCTTTAACGCTTGGCTGTAAGTAACTGCATAAGGAACATGCACGATTTTCCCTAACCCGCACCCCTTCTCATCAGCAAACTCATATCCCATAAATACAAATCCTGCACTTTTATCCACCGTTTGCTGAAGTTCCTGCAAATACGCAAGCTGTACCCCTAGCTTTTCTGGAAGCCAAATATCATCTGCATCAAGAAAGCACAAATAACGTCCAACCGCCTCTGACACACCGCGGTTTCTAGCTTTTGCTGCCCCGCCATTTTCAGGCTGTTCAATTAACTTGATTCGCTTGTCTGCTGCTGCCTTTTTACAAATCAACTCTCTGCTGCCATCTGTCGAACAATCATCTACAAACAACAATTCCCATTGTGCATAGTTTTGCGTTTGTACACATGATACAGTTTCCTCTAAAAAGCGTTTTGCATTGTATACAGGTACAACGATACTAACCAAATTGTCCTTTAAATCTGCCATACCTAAAATTCTTCCTTAACAAGATATTTCGGTCTATCTTTGACTTCCATATATAACTTGCTCAAATATTGTCCCATAATGCCAAGACACAGAAGCTGCACACCTCCAATCAAAGAAATAATGCACATCATAGAAGGCCAGCCTGCCACCGGATCACCATATAGCAATGCGCGCACAAAAATAAAAATCATAAATAAAAAGGCAATTGCACAAAACAATATCCCAAATATGGATGCAATAGAAAGCGGGGCTGTCGAAAATGCCATAATTCCGTCAAGCGAATACAAAAACAATTTCCAAAATGACCACTTCGTTTCCCCTGCCACCCTATTCACATTCTCATATTCAATCCATTTCGTTTCATAGCCCACCCAGCCAAATATCCCTTTAGAAAAGCGATTATATTCCTTCATTGCTAGTATGGAATCTGTCACCTGTCTTGTCATAAGCCTGTAATCTCTTGCACCGTCAACAATCTCTGTCTTAGATATCTTCCTCATAAGCCCGTAAAAACGCCTTGCAAAAAATGAGCGCACTGGCGGCTCGCCTTTTCTATCTACCCGCCTCGTAGCTACTGAGTCATACCCTTCCTCAATATATTCATACATTTTAGACAAAATTTCTGGCGGATCTTGTAAATCAGCATCCATCAGTACTACATAATCACCTTTTGCCCTTTCAAGTCCAGCCAAGATAGCTGCCTCTTTCCCAAAATTTCTTGAAAAAGACACTAAATGTACTCTTGCATCCTTTTCATAAAGTTTCTTCACTTCCGTAACTGTTCGATCCTTTGAACCATCATTTACAAATATAAACTCAAACTCCACATCTTTCTCGTGAAAAAACTCCTCCTGTCTTATTGTTTCCTTATAAAAAAATGGAATACTCTCCTCTTCGTTATAACATGGAACAATAATGCTTAAAGTCTTAGAATATGTTCTCAACCAGCTATTCTCCAAATCTTCCATAAACTCAATCCTCTGTTCCGTCTACATATTTAAGCAGCGTGACAATAAACTCTGTATTCGTTGGCCGCTTGCCTTCTTCAATACAATTACTGTCAAAAATTTCTTTAATTGCCTCTTGATTTCCTGTTGACCATGTTGTTTCAATGGCATTTCGTATCGCACGTTCTATCTTTTTATCTGTTGTATGAAAAAGTCTTGCTATCTCAGGATACAGAAGCTTTGTCACAGAGGTTAATTTTTCAGGTTCAAGATACGCAATCCATACCGCTTCTCGAAGATAACGGTATCCTTTCTGTCGGGCTTGAAATCCCATATGAAGCATATAGTATGTAGTTTGCATAAGTATCGTTACCCGTGATTTTCCATCACCCATATATACCTCCTACATACCACTCACAACACATGTTTTTACTAACTATATATGTTTTCTAATGTTTCATCATAGCCTTGCTGCTTCTATATTTTCCTTAAACCAGTCATAGGCAAGCTTTATCCCTTCTTCAAGTTCTACTTCATGCCTCCAACCCATGTTATGAAGCTTTGTCACATCTGTAAGTTTTCTTGGCATACCATCAGGCATATCCTTATTCCATACAATTTCTCCAGTATATCCAACCACACGCTTTACTGTTTCCGCAAGCTCTTTTATAGTCACTTCCTTGCCAGTTCCTATATTTACATGCTGAACACCATCATAATGTTCCAACAAGAATACACACGCATCTGCCATATCATCCACATACAAAAATTCACGAAGCGGTGTACCTGTTCCCCACAGCTCTACATGAGGCATATTTTTCACTTTTGCATCATGAAATTTCCTAATCATAGCAGGCATAACATGTGAGCCTGACAGATCGTAATTATCATACGGTCCATAAAGGTTTGTAGGCATACAACTAATGAAATTATCGCCATATTGCAATTTAAAAAACTTGCACATTTCAAGTCCAGCTATCTTTGCAATAGCGTATGCCTCATTTGTTTCTTCAAGAGGTCCTGTAAGCAGCGCATCTTCTGGAATAGGCTGTGGCGACATTTTAGGATAAATGCAAGTGCTTCCAAGAAATAATAACTTTTTTACATGATAATCATGACAACATTTGATGACATTGCATTGAATCTGTAGGTTTTCATATGCAAAATCTGCTGGAACAGTATTGTTTGCATTGATACCACCAACCTTTGCGGCTGCAAGCACTACCACTTCTGGCTGCTCTGCCTCAAAAAAATCTCGCACTGCCTGTTGGTTCATAAGGTCAAGTTCCTTATGTGTGCGTCCTATGATAGTTTCATAACCTTTTTCCCTAAGTTTTCTCACAATAGCTGAACCTACAAGTCCTCTATGTCCAGCTACATATATTTTATCTGCTTTATCCATTCTATCTTATCCTCCTTTCTCTCACCAAAATCTAATCTGCTCCTTCGCTGTCTTTTGCTGACACTGTATTTCTTTGCGTCTTAAACTGTTCACATGACATTCCAACAACTTGGCGCAAGTCAGAATCCATCATCATCGCCACAAGCTTCTTAAAATCAACTTTTCGTTTCCAGCCAAGCTCCTTCTCTGCCTTCGCAGGATTTCCCCACAAGAACTCAACCTCTGCTGGGCGATAGAACTCCGGATTCACATCAACAAGAAGTTTTCCTGTTTCTGAGTCATAACCTTTTTCTTTCACACCTTCACCCTGCCAGCGGATATAGATACCAAGCTCTCCAAATGCAGCCTCAACAAACTGGCGTACTGTGTGTGTTTCATTTGTTGCAAGCACATAATCTCCCGGAGATTTCTGCTGGAGCATAAGCCACATACCCTCCACATAATCTCCTGCAAATCCCCAGTCCCGCTTTGCATTCATATTTCCAAGAGAAAGCTTGTCCTGCTTCCCTGCAATAATATTGGCGATTGCAAGTGTTATTTTCCTTGTAACAAAATTCTCACCACGCCGTGGCGATTCATGGTTAAACAAAATACCATTGCAGGCAAACATATTATACGATTCCCTATAGTTCACAGTAATCCAATATGAGTAAAGTTTTGCAACACCATATGGGCTTTTGGGATAAAACGGAGTTGTCTCGCTCTGAGGTGCTGTTTCTGGAAGTCCACCAAAAAGCTCCGATGTGGAAGCTTGATAGTATCTGCAATTTCCACCGTTTACCCGAATTGCTTCCAAAAGTTTCAGAGTACTTACACCTGTCGCATCTGCTGTATATTCTGGCACTTCAAAAGAAACTCCTACATGAGATTGTGCCGCAAGGTTATATACCTCCGTAGGTCTGATTTCACCAATAATCCGCATTAAATTAGAGGAATCTGTAGTATCTGCAAAATGCAAGAAAAACTTAACCTTATTATAATCCGAACAGAGCAAATGGTCTATACGCATCGTGTTGGAAATACTATGCCTTCGTACAAGCCCATGAACCTCATATCCTTTTTCAAGCAAAAATTCTGCAAGATAAGAACCGTCCTGCCCCGTTATGCCCGTAATCAATGCAACATTTTTCATTTTCCTATATCCTTTCCTCTTATCAACACGCATGGTATTTAATACCATACTTTTATATTACAATTCCTTTATATACTCCGCAATCGCATCTTGCCAATCAGCAAACATATAATTCGTAGTAAGCTTGAACATATAATTTTCCAGTACAGAATACGCTGGTCTAGGCGCAACCACTCCTTTTACGCTCTGGTCATACTGTTGTGTGGTTACTGTTTCTACTATAGTTTGTTTCCCTGCAAGCCGGAAAATTTCTTTTGTGAAATCTGCCCAGTTTGTAATACCTTCGCAAGTACCGTGGAACAAACCATAATTATCTGTCGGCAGCAAATATGCAATCGCTTTTGCAAGCTCCTTTGCACTGGTGGGTGAACCAAACTGATCCCCTACAACTGTCACTTTATCATGATTATGTGCAAGTCCAAGCATTGTCCGAACAAAATTTTTTCCATCCCCATAAAGCCATGCTGTACGTATGATAAAGTACTCCTTTGCAAATTCCTTTACAAAATTCTCCCCTGCAAGTTTTGTCTTCCCATATACCGCCTTTGGATTAGGCATATCAAACTCTGTATAAGGTACAGTTGCACTTCCATCAAAAACATAATCTGTCGAAATATGCATTAGTTTTGCGCCATATTTTGTAGATGCAATACTTAAATTTCTAGGACCAATTGCATTGATTTTGTATGCATTGTCAATATCTGTTTCGCAGCCATTTACATTCGTATGTGCTGCGCAGTTTATAATGGCATATGGTCTGACTTTTTCAACAAATTTATTTACTGCATCAATGTCTGTAATATCAAGCTCACTTACATCTGTATTTACACATTCATATGTGTTATCTCCATTATACAATATATTAAGGGCACGTCCTAACTGACCATTACAGCCGGTTATCATAATTTTCTTCATGTTCTTTTCCTTTCCTCTGCTACCCATAAGACACTATTCGTTACGATTCACATCTGCCCCAGTTTTAATCAGGGTAAAGTTATTAAAGACAAACGATTACCAATTATTTTCCCTCACAAAAGACAAATCTATTCAAGCCAAGTCTATTCATTACAAGAACGAACTATCTCGGCTTATAATGACAAAGCTTATTATGATACGCGAAAAATAGCCCGAATATGCTTCGGGCTAATCAAGTTTCTCTTCACTCGCCAAGACCATTCTCAATTACCTGCACCATCGTTGACAACGCTATTTCTTCATCAGAGCCTTCACAGCAAAGTTCAATCTCATCACCGCATTTTATACATGCCCCAAGCACGCTTAATACACTTTTTGCGTTCCCTGTACTTCCACGGAATGAAAAGGTGATAAGCGACTTAAACTGCATTGCTTCCTTGCACAATATCCCCGCAGGGCGTAAATGTAACCCTGTAGGATTGTTAATAATTACCTTTTGGCATACCATATTTATCCCTCCGAATCCTAATTACGTATTCTTCCAAAATCCTCCAAAAAATCAGAACATTACATTCTGTATCAGCTCTGCCAATTGCCTTGCTTCCTTCTCTATCAATGCCTGATCTTTACCTTCTATCATTACTCGCACAAGTGGTTCTGTACCCGATGGTCTAATTAACACCCTGCCTTCGCCTGCAAATTTCTCATTTACTCGTTCTATAGCTTCTGCAATCTCTGTATATTCCATAAAACTCTCTTTTTTATGGTTTGGCACTTTTGCCCCCACAAGTGCTTGTGGAAGCACTGTCATAATGTTTGCAAGTTCAGAGAGTGGCTTTCCTGTTTCTTTCATAACCTGTAACAGGTGAAGTGCACTCAGCAGACCATCGCCTGTAGTGTTCTCATCCAAAAAGATGATATGCCCCGACTGCTCACCGCCGAGGTTTGCCCCGATTTCAAGCATTCGTTCAAGTACATAACGGTCGCCTACCTTTGTCTGCTCTATCTTGATTCCATTTTCCCTCCCCATGAGGAAAAATCCTAAGTTACTCATTACCGTGGCAACAATTGTATTATCCTTTAATGTCCCTTTAGACTTCATATAGTTTCCGATGATTGCCATAATCTCATCACCATCCACTCTCTTGCCATTTTCATCCACAGCCAAAAGTCTATCAGCGTCCCCATCAAAAGCCAGCCCCACATTCGCTTTCTCATATACAACTCTTGCTTGAAGTTCACCCATATGCGTAGAACCACAGTTCGCATTGATATTTGTTCCATCTGGATTGTTGTGAATTGCCACGACATCTGCGCCAAGCTCCTTGAGTGTCTCAACCGATGTATAGAAAGAAGCTCCTTCTGCACAATCTACCACAATCCGCATTCCTCGCAAATCTACTGGGACAGCACTCACTGCATGATTGATATACTCTTCCCTTGCATCTGTACGATACTTGATTTTTCCGACACTTGGACCTGTAGGAAACTGTACATCCTTCATGCCACTCCTGATAAGCGACTCAATTTCATCTTCTAAAGCATCTGGCAGCTTGAATCCATTCCCATCAAAAAACTTAATTCCATTAAATTCTACGGGATTGTGGGAAGCCGATATTACGACTCCTGCATCCACTCTATATTTCTTTGCTAGATAAGCAATTGCCGGCGTAGGTATAACTCCAACATACACCACATTTGCCCCCACGGAACACGCACCTGCCATCAATGCATTGGCAAGCATGTCACCTGAAATACGTGTGTCACAGCCTACCATGATTGTTGGCTTATGTGCTTTTTTTTTCGAGAGCACAGATGCTCCCGCCTGCCCCAACTGCATTGCAAGCATTGGTGTCAACTCATCATTTGCTATCCCTCTTACTCCATCTGTCCCAAATAATCTTGCCATCTTACTTCATCCTCCAAAACAATCATTCATTTACTCACTTTCTTCTATTATAATATCTTCGAGTATGATCGTAAATTTATATCGTTCTTCTAACGCTACTGTTTCCGGAAGATTAAAGGTAATCTCACCTTCATAAGCTCCCGCAATCCATTGTTCAAAATTGATGTTTTCCAAAAGTATATCCATATCAACCACACCGATAATATCCTCCGGATTCACTGCATTAACATCATTCTGAACACCTGAAATCCTTATTGTAAAGAACTCTGCCTCTTCTAGCTCATTTATGAAAATGTTAAAGCCCTCTGGCATATGTCCTAATGCAAAATTCTTTTTCGGAATCTGGAGTTCCCTTGTCACGATAGGCTCTATCCCTACTGTGACGTTCACATTTCCATTAAAGTTGCTGTCCGCAAACTGTGTACCATTTGGCAAGTATTTTTTAATGTTTATCTCCTCATGCAAACTTTCTGTCCTGTCAGCAAGACTCAATGCTGGATCAGAAATACTAATCTTAGAAACAGCGTCCAATACCGCCTTTCTACCAGCAATTAAGACTGTTGAAGGTTCGCACATAACATGACTGCTTGCCACATAGCCTTCCTCTGGCTGGTCTGATGCAATAATATTGATAGGAACTTCCTTCGTTGCAAGAATTGTGACAGCCACATTGACTGTAGAAATATTCATTTTAATTGTACTGCTCTTTATTTCTTTACCATTCGAATCATAGAGCTTTAGTTCTACACTTGTGTTAATATCTGACGAGTACCCATCTATATTCGCGACTGCTTCCACATGGTCAATCTGCGCAATCAGCGACTCTGGACCTGATAGCTGCACAACATTCTGACTTGCTTCTACTTTTCCGACTACATATCCTTCTGCAGGCGTGCCTACTGTTGAAGTATTGATCATCTTCTGTGCTTTTACCATATCCTCGATAGAAAGCTTCACATTATCTATATTGGTCCGAAATTCAAGCTCTGAATTGTTCCGCGTGCTCGAAACCACAATGCCAACCGTATTCATGAATGTGAGCTGTGACATATCCGCCACCGCCCTAAGATCCTCTTTTGTAATCTCATTTATAATAGTAGATTTCCCTATGACACTAACATTGACATAATTTGTGCCTTCTATCACCTCATACACTTTCCCCTCACTTGTGACCAAATCATCATTGATGATACTGACAGGGACATTATAAAACTGCCTTTTGCCCACAGGATCATTGATATTGCTGATGACAAACCACAGCCCGCAGGACACAATGACAGCCAAAAGCTTCAGTCCAAAATTATTCGCAATGATGCCGACAATCTTTTTCATCCAATTATTCTTCATCCTTAGCCCTACCTTTCCAGAGCCTGCGCTTCTTATCCTCCACTTCTTTATTCTGTATCATGCTCAACTTCTCCCGAAGCCCATTTGCATCAAGGTTGCGAGAAAGCTCACCCTCATATGTCACGCTTACATTACCCGTTTCTTCAGAAACAATAATCGTAAGCGCATCCGTGACTTCCGAAATACCCACCGCGGCACGGTGTCTTGTCCCTAGCTCCTTGCTGATTTCCATATTATCAGACAAAGGCAAATAACAGGTCGCCGACACAACTCTGTTTCCGCGAATAATCACTGCTCCGTCATGAAGCGGCGTATTATGCTCAAAAATATTGATTAACAATTGACTAGAAATAACTCCATCTACTTCAATCCCAGTTCTTTCATATTCCGTAAGCAGCACATTTTGCTCAATCACAATCAGCGCACCTGTCTTCACTTTTCCCATCTCAAAGCTCGCCTTCACAAGCTCATTCACAGTCTTGTCAGAAAACCGCTCATCTACTGTCTTTTCAAAGGAAACCAAATTCCCAAGAAATTTTTTTCGCCCAAGCTCCTCAAGCGCACGCCGCAGCTCCGGCTGCAAAATGACAATCACTGCCATGACCAAAATACTCAACACATGTTCTACAATCCACATAATTGTATACATCTTAAAAATAATGGCTACCAAAATAAACGCCAAGATAATGATGATGCCTTTCATCAACACCCATACCTTAGTGTGCTTCGCCCACGCCATAATTTGATATATCAAAAAGGATATAATGATAATCTCCACTATATCCTCCCACCTGATGTTCAGGCTATGCAAAGATAATGACGCAAAATATGAACTTAAGCGTTCCGGAAACATACTCATTTCTCTCTATCCCTCTTCTGCTGCCTAACTGCTTTTTCAGGTACTTTAATTGTCTTCACCCGCTTCTGGGGCACAGCCACAGTATTCTTTGGAACAGCTGTTACATGATAATAATATTCATCATCTTCAAACTGTACACGTTCTGTGCGCGAATAATCTACATTAAATATGAAAAATTCAAGTACCTTTGCCAAAAATACTGATACAACACTCCCTACAATCACGCCAATAATTGAAATGTTTGTATTATACATTAAGTCTCCTAGCAATAAGACAAGGATATTAAGAAGTGCTCCCATAATTATGGCAATCGTCCATGCATAGTCCACATTAAGCCTTCTAATAAAATATACCACAATCACCGTAGCTACAAATGCCACGACTGTCACAAACATTGCCTTATTTCCAAGTAATCCGTCAATAACATATCGGAACTTTTCCAACACCCCATTCTCATCAAAGGTATTGAGTACAGAAGCACTCCCTATCATATAGCTGATTGTATAATAAACCACCGTACCACATGCCACAGACACGCATGAAAATGGTGTTCCCGCAAGTCCCATTGCGATTGGCATAATATAAGGTATCTTTAAAATAAAACAAAGCGGGGTAAACAATACCGCAATCGTATCCCTCGGTGAAAACCGAAAGTACAATATGAACAGCAACAAAAATATCACTAGCGCAACCCCTGCACACTCCAACGAAAACTTGTATAAATGTCCCAAAGTCACTGCTGATGCAACAAGCACAATAAAATTCATTGGCATAAACGAACACATCAAAGAAAGCACAAACACTACCGCCGTACTTTTCAATTCGCCCATGTACCCAATTACACTGTTAATCATCAGTATTGTTACCAACGCCAGCAAAAACTTCATAAATGGTGTAATATACAACTCATATTTGCCGTAAAACTTTTTCAATTGCTCCCTAAAAACTAGAAGGTTTGCCATAATTGCCTCCTCACTAATCTTCCTTTTATTTTATGCCGTTCTATTTCTTATTCTCTTTCTCATACAGATATGAAAGTTTTTTGAGATGCCCATAATATTTTTTCAGGCTTTTTTTTGCTCTTGCATATCTGTAAGCATAAACTCCATAAGAAATCAACGCATAAACTGCCGTAAAAATCAGATAATCGACAATTACTGACTTTCCGAACTGAATCAAATCCATCTTATAAATGTCTGCCATAAACACTTCAAAGTCATATAAAATGTACACTGCAAACAGTATAAGAAATGCAATCGTGGCACTTATAATGGATCTGATAACCTGCATCCCAATATAATCGCCCCTGAAATAGCTTCCTATTGCTTCACTCTTTTTTCCTTCATTCTCCTCATAGGAAGCCATTTTTGTCATCAATCTAATTCTTTCTTCATTTAACATAACTATTTTCCTTACATCATGTTGAAATCTTCAACATCCTGAGCATAACTTATCTGTCAAGAAAACGCATCTTATTCCCCGTTGATTGTATCCTTTTTGGTTCTTCTACTATTTTTTTCGGCTTTTCTATCACACTTTGTAAATTATTTGTCATCTCTCTCTTACACTTTTCACAATACTTTCCAGAGCGAATCATCTCACCACAATTCTCACAAGGAATCTTAACAGGCGAATCTTCTGTGAATTCAAGACGCTCCTCTCTAATCCACTGCTGTATCTGTCCCGGCTCAATCTCGCATGCCTCAGCAACCTCTTTAATGCCTGCCATGTTATGCTCACGGATATATTTTTTTACTTCCTGAAACTTTTTCTCCAACTTCTCTTTACACTCCGGGCATATTGGTATACCAACTATGTGATTAAAGAGTTTCCCACATTTTCTGCAATTTCTTACATTCATCAAACTTCCTCCTTTTCCTACATGCCCTCCCCAATACAAAGGGCGATAAAATAAACCTTTCCTACACCATGCTGCTTCAATTCTAATGCAACAGCATCAAATGTACTCCCTGTTGTAAAAATGTCATCAACAAGAATCGTTTTATTTAATTTTACAACATCTGAGCCAATATTGAAAGCTTTTTTCAAATTATTTTGTCTTTGTTGTATATTTAATTCTTTTTGTGGTATCGTTTTCTTTACTCGTTTTACCAAATCCTTATACATTGGTATGCCTGTAAGCTTTGACAGTTCCTTTGCAACAAGCTCTGCTTGATTATATCCCCTACTTTTTAACCTTGTTGCATGAATCGGCACAGGAATAATAGAATCCGCATCCATACTTGCGATCTCTTCTCCAAGCCGTTCATAAATATCCCTAGCATAAAACATAGCATATTCACACCGTTTTTTGTATTTAAATCTGTAAATGCTTTTTCGCATACTCTGATAATCATACAATGCGCACCCATAGTCAAAAACATGCCTGCGATGTGTACAATCGTGGCAGAGTATTTGCGTATCATCTGTAAGCTGTTTTCCGCATCTTCGACATCTTGGTTCTATTATATACTGTGGTTTTGTTCTACATGCAACACAAATATCACCTTCCCCTATTGGTACAATATCATCACATATAGGGCATCTTTTAGGAAACGCTAAATTTATCAGAACTTTCTTTAAATATTGTCCTCCTTCATTATCTCGCATATTCTTTCCTTTAATCCTGTATACCTTTTTTGTTCACTTTCATTTGCTATCATCTGACTCACTGTAGCCCTGCTCCCTAAAATAGTGACGCAGCTTTTTGCCCGTGTAACACCCGTGTACAGAAGATTCCTATTAAAAAGTAATTTTGGTCCTGTCAGCAGCGGCATGATAACCGCAGGATACTCACTTCCTTGCGATTTGTGTATTGTCACGGCATATGCTAACTCTATCTCATCAAGACCATTCATGGGATAAGTCACCCTTCGCATGTCATCATATTCTACCACTATTGTTCTTGCAGTATCGTTTATTTGCTTAATCACACCAACATCACCGTTAAATACCCCCTGCCCATGGTCAATTGTTATCCCATATTGGCTCACAATCTCCCATTCAAGCTGATAGTTATTTTTTATCTGCATCACCTTATCACCACACCTAAATACACCATCTTTATGAGCAATCTCCTCTTTTTCAGGCGCAGGAGGATTAAGATATTGCTGCAATATTCCATTCAGAACTTCCACACCAAGTGCACCCTTTCGCATTGGTGTGAGCACTTGTATGTCATACATACCAGAGTTGACATATTTAGGAAGCTTTTCCGTAATGAGAAGTATCATATGCTTATATATAACATTCACATTATCACGTTCTAAGAAAAAGAAATCTTTACTTTTATTGTCAAGCTTGATATTTTTGCCCTCATTGATGCGATGTGCATTTACCACAATATCACTTTCGCCTGCCTGCCGGAATATCTTTGAGAGCACCACTGTCGCAATTTTTCCACTTTCCATCAAATCTTTGAGTACCTGCCCCGGTCCTACCGAGGGAAGTTGGTTGCGGTCGCCCACCATCACCAGTCTTGTTCCCGGCGCGATGGCTTTTAGCAACGATTGAAACAAATGGATATCTACCATTGACATCTCATCTATGATAATGACATCTGCCTCAAGCGGATTCAATTCATTCTTTTCAAAACGTGCACCTGTATTTGTCTTGTCATCCTCCACCACAGCCCCATTCAACTCCAAAAGTCTGTGAATCGTTCTTGCTTCAAAACCTGTGGCTTCTGTCATGCGTTTTGCTGCCCGTCCAGTAGGCGCAGCAAGAAAAATATCCATCCCTTCCTCCTCAAAGTAACGGATAATCATATTGATTGTGGTTGTCTTCCCTGTTCCTGGTCCACCGGAAAGAATAAAAATTCCATTCCTTATAGCTTCCACCACAGCTTTTCTTTGCAGCTCGTCTAGCTTCATATGGCTCGTTTCTTCTATCTTCCTAATTTTTTCTTCAAGCCTCTCTATTTCTGTTTTGGTAAAGCACTCCGCATCATCAAAAGTCTTTTGCAACTCAAAAAGCATTCTTGCACAGTTTAGTTCTGCATAATAAAAACTCATGCTATATATACACTTTTGTTCTCCAAGTTCCTTCTCTTTGATAACTATTTTCTTATCAATAGCAAGGTTTGCAATCTGTGGTTGTATCTGCTCTGGTGAAAGCTCCAACATAGCTGATGCCTTTTCAAGCAAAAGCTCTTCTGGCAGAAATACATGCCCTTCTGCCCCTGCCTGAAGCAAAGTATATAAGAGTCCACTTCTTATCCTATAATCCGAATCTGTGTGAATCCCAATTTTAGACGCAATATCATCTGCAATCCTGAAACCTATACCTGACACATCCTCTGCAAGCTTATATGGATTTTCCTGCATGACCTTATATAGCCCCATGCCGTACTGTTTATAGATTTTCATTGCAAGTGTATTGGATATTCCATATTTTTGAAGAAAAATCATAGACTCTCTTACATCTTTCTTTTCTTCCACCTGCTCTGCAATTTCCCTCGCCTTCTTCCCGCTAATGCCCTTAATCTCAGCAAGTCTTTGAGGTTCTTCCTCTATAATCCGAAAAGTATCATCCCCAAAATGACGTACAATACGCGCTGCAAGCGCAACTCCAACACCTTTAATTGCACCAGAACCAAGATACCGCTCTACTGCAACACGATCCTCCGGCGCGACAATTCTGAATTTATCCACCTTAAACTGCTTCCCATATACAGCATGATCTACATAAGCGCCTTCTGCCTCAATGCACTCTCCTTCATCTAAATGGGTAAAGATTCCCGTACAGGTTACTCCCATTTCCCCAACTATAAGCTTAATGACTCCATATCCATTCTCAGAATTCTTGTATACGACATGCTCCACAAAGCCCTTGAGCGTTTCCAAAATCCATGTCCTCCTAAAAAAGCCGGTCCTTTCTCAGGACCGGCTATACTATATTGCGTAATCACTCTGAAACTCCAATATTTTCTGAAGCCTCCACCTCTTCTGGCTTTGCGACTCCGATACCGTAATTTCTTTTCATCTGCTCATATAAGATATTCGCCAGCCCTAAGCCATTGTCGCCAGAAACCTGATCGCACAGCTCCTGTACTGCAAAATCCTTAAAATAATCTACCATCTTAGAGGCATAACCATCCTCTTTATCCTCTGAAAAAATCTTTGTTGTTTCAAGCATAGAGTTAAACACTTGTTCCACAAAATAAGACTCAAATTCCTTACATGCCGCCTTCAGTTCCTCCTCATCAGCCGACATATTATTGTTTTGTAACTTATTTTGTAAAGAAGATACCTTGTTACCCGAAGCTTGGCTTGCCATATAATCTGCATACGCTGAACCTACACCACTAATACTCATATCCATTTACCTCCCCTATAGCAAATGACATTATAACTTACTTGGAAAATCTTGTAACAGTTCAGCCTTGCTGAACTGTTACGCATCAATCCATGCAAAATCGCTTCGCGATGTAAAATCCATGTACCATGGATTGATGCATCTCAACCACTACTCGTTCGCACGGACTTTGTAAAAGTCATACTTTGCAGCGTGGTGCAAAGTCCTAGGCTGAACTTAACCAAATCTTTTCGTTCTAGCGCTTTAATTGATTTGCCTGCTGCAACATCTCGTCTGATGTTGTGATCACCTTAGAATTCATCTCGTAAGCCCTTTGCGCCACAATTAAATTAACCATTTCATCTGCAATCTGCACATTTGAGCCTTCCAGATATCCTTGTGTCAGCTTGCTTTTAGGTAGATTCTCATTATCCGCCTCACTCATTGCCTCACCACTTGCATCACTCACAGCATACAGGCTGTCGCCTTCCTTATTCAATCCAGCAGGATTATTGAACTGCCATAAACCTATGGTAATCTCTAAACTTTGAGGAACACCTTCATCGTCTGGATAATACAATGTTCCATATTTGTCAGCCGTAATCTTACTGACAACCATATCCTCGTCCTCAATCACAATCGGCTCACCCTCAACATCAAGCACTGGAAGTCCATCAGAAGTCGTAAGCACAAGTCCCTCATTTCCAAGCGCAAACGTAAAATTACCATTTCTAGTATAATATGTATTTCCATCTGCACCACGAACACCGAAAAATCCCTTTCCACTAATTGCAAAATTTGTTGTTCCCGGCGTTTCCAATAAATTTCCATCTGTAAATATGGCTGTGATAGAAGAATTTCTTACACCTAGACCAACCTCTGCACCAATTGGTTTTTGCTCCACATTTGCCGTTGTGCTCCTTGTCTGTATTGTCTGATATAAAAGTGACTTAAATTCCATAACCTCTGTCTTGTAACCTGTCGTGTTTACATTTGCAAGATTATTGGCAATATTATCCACATTCAACTGCTGTGCAATCATGCCCGTTGCGCCTGTCCATAATGACCTTACCATATTTTCCCTCCTAATTTACATTCCCCTATATATTCCGTTAGTAGTTCATATCACTGTACTATCTAAACATTATTTCTATGTTGTTTCCTTCTATATTATCATACTCTAGTAAGTGTCATTGCCTTCTCAAGTGTATCATCAAAAGTTGTCAGCATTTTCTGGTTTGACTCATACTGCCTTGAAATCGTAATCATATTAACCATTTCCTTGACTACAGAAGCATTTGACATTTCAAGATACCCCTGATAAATCTTAGCATTCTCCGCATCTCTTGACACTGCACCTTCCTTCACATCCCACATCGTTTCACCATAATGTGTCAGGTAATTGGTATCTTCAAACTCTGTCAGTTTTAAACTTGCTACTAATGTACCGTCTTGATAAATGTTGCCCGACTCGTCAAAAACCGTACTACCTGCTGTAGTAGATAACTGAATCCGCCCATTTTCACCAAGCACATAATCGCCATCCTTTGTGACCAAAAAGCCATCTTTTGTGACCGTAAACCCGCCGTCCCTAGAATATTTAGTAGAAACCTCTCCGGACTTGCTAGTAAACTCTATATTGAAAAATCCGTCACCACCTATAGCAATATCATACGTATTGCCTGTATCCCTGAGCGAGCCTTGCGAAAAATCTGTATAGGTTTCTCCGATTTTCACACCAAGGCTCATATTTCCCAAGCGTTTGGGCGTATTGGGATTTTCTGATACATCTTTAATCTTGACTGCCATAACCTCTGAATAAGCTTGGCTTGTAGAACCTTCCTTCTTAAATCCTGTCGTATCTGCGTTTGCTAAATTGTTTGACATAATATCCATTCTGTACTGTTCATTTAACATGCCTGTATAGGCTGTATAAAGACCTCTAAGCATATGCCCCTCCTACCTTTGATTGGTTCTATGCACCCGCAAATACATTGCATTCGATTAGAAGACTTTGATATCATCATTTTCCCCTGCAAGAAACTCCACGTACTTTCCTGTGCCTATAGCTACCGCGGTCATCGGATCTTCTGCAGTCATTGTATTGATGCCTGTCCTTGACTCAATCAAATCCTCCAGCCCCCGGAGCAAACTTCCACCGCCGGTAAGCACGATTCCCCTATCCGCGATATCTGCGGCAAGTTCAGGCGGAGTCTTCTCAAGAACACTGTGTATGGTATCAATAATCTGGGAAGTGGTCTCTCTTAAGGCTTCCTCCGTCTCCTCAGAAGAAACCCTGATCGTCTTAGGAAGTCCTGTGACAAGATTACGCCCCCTGACATCCATATAATCAACTTCTGCTCTCTTAAATGCTGAACCAATTTTAATTTTAATATCTTCTGCTGTTCTCTCACCAATCAAAAGATTGTGTTTCTTTCTCATATAACGCACAATGGCTTCATCAAAGTCATCGCCTGCAACCTTTATAGATGCACTTACAACTGTACCGCCAAGTGATATTACCGCAATATCAGAAGTACCGCCACCAATATCTACAATCATGTTCCCGCAAGGTTTCTTGATATCTATGCCAGCCCCCATTGCCGCAGCAATAGGCTCTTCAATAATTTTAACATCCCTTGCACCTGCCTGATAAGTTGCATCCTCTACCGCTTTACGCTCTACTTCTGTGACACCGCTTGGTACGCACACAGCAATAATTGGCTTGCGGAATGTCTTCTGCCAAGTGCCTTCTGAATAAAGTACTTCATCATCTGCTCTGTCACTTTATAATCAGAAATAACACCCTGCCTAAGCGGTCTAACTGCCACAATATTTCCCGGTGTCCTGCCAAGCATCAGCCGCGCATCTTCTCCAATGGCTTTTATCTTATCAGAATCCCTGTCAAAGGCGACTACAGAAGGTTCTTTCAGTACAACACCTTTTCCTCTGATATAAACTAATATGCTTGCAGTTCCAAGGTCAATTCCCATATCCGTATATTGCATGGCTTTGTGCCCCTTTCTATTATGAAAAAATTGGTAAAATCCAGTTTATTATTCTAATTTTTATTAGTATTCCCATTACAAGCCTAACTATTAGGCTTAATAACACATGATTATGCTGCATATAATTATGCTGCATATAATTATGCTGCATAAAAGTATACTGCATACTATAACTGAAATATTATAACCTAATTTAACCATTTTTCAAAGGGGTTTAATAATTTTTTTACAAAAAAATATGAAAAACAATGAAAACTACAAAAAATGCCATCAAAAATATATTTACATCAACTATATCGGTTGCTTTTACATAATACTTTAGCAAATTGTCAAAATATTATGTAAATATATTATATAACCTGACAAAAGATTTGTAAACCACTAAATTGACAGAATTTTCAAAACATTTTATAAATTATTATTATCTTTTTGCCTTTCAAGCATTTTTTTGATATACACTCCAGTATAAGAATTTTTATTTTCAGCCACCTGTTCCGGCGTTCCCTCTGCGATGACTGTACCGCCGCCATCGCCCCCTTCTGGTCCAATATCTATGATATAATCTGCAGTTTTTATCACATCAAGGTTATGCTCAATAACAATTACTGTATTGCCGCCCTCTGCAAGACGCTGTAAGATTTCGACAAGCTTATGCACGTCTGCAAAATGAAGACCTGTCGTAGGTTCGTCTAAAATATAAATTGTCTTTCCCGTACTCCTGCGACTCAACTCCGCGGCAAGTTTGATACGCTGTGCCTCACCTCCTGAAAGCGTCGTAGAAGGCTGCCCTAACTTTACATAAGAAAGTCCCACATCATAAAGCGTTTCAATCTTCCTTTTTATAGAAGGAACAGGTTCAAAAAATGTCAATGCCTCCTCTACTGTCATGTCCAATACGTCATAAATACTCTTTCCTTTATACTTTACATCAAGCGTTTCACGATTATAGCGCTTGCCTTGACATACCTCACAAGGCACATACACATCAGGTAGGAAATGCATCTCAATTTTAATGATGCCATCGCCCCCGCATGCTTCACAGCGTCCACCCTTCACATTAAAGCTAAAACGCCCTTTTGCATATCCCTTTGCCTTTGCATCTACTGTCGAGGCAAAAAGATCTCTAATTTGATCAAAAACTCCTGTATAAGTGGCTGGATTCGATCTTGGTGTTCTCCCTATCGGTGACTGGTCAATGTTAATTACCTTGTCAAGCTGCTCCACACCCTCTATTTTCTTGAATTTTCCGGGAATGGTACGCGCGCGGTTCAGTTTTTTTGCCAAATATTTATACAAAATCTCATTTACTAGCGAGGATTTACCAGAACCAGACACACCAGTTACACAGGTAAATACGCCTAATGGGAATTTTACTGTAATATTTTTTAAATTATTTTCCGCAGCGCCTTTTACGGTAAGCCAGCCATTTGGTGTCCTCCGTTTAGAAGGTACAGGAATTTGCAGTTTTCCACTAAGGTACTGCCCTGTGATGGATTCTGGCACTTGCATAATTTCCTGCGCTGTGCCTTGAGCTATGACTTCACCGCCATGTTCGCCAGCCCCCGGTCCGATATCAATTACATGATCTGCTGCCAGCATGGTATCCTCATCATGTTCCACTACCAAAAGTGTATTTCCAAGTTCCTGCAGCTCTCTGAGTGCCGCTAATAGCTTATCATTATCTCTCTGGTGAAGCCCAATACTTGGCTCATCTAAGATATAACACACGCCTACAAGCCCCGAACCAATCTGCGTCGCTAACCGAATGCGTTGCGCCTCCCCTCCAGACAAGGAAGCTGTTCCTCTTGTAAGGCACAAATATTCAAGACCTACACTTGCTAAAAACCCTACTCTAGCTTTAATTTCCTTCAAGATACGTTTTCCAATGAGCTGTTGCTGCTGTGTAAGCTCCATCGTATCAAGGAATTTATAAAGACTACCAATCGACATAGACGTAATTTCATATATATTTTTATCGCACACTGTTACAGCAAGCGAAGTCTTTTTCAACCGCCTTCCTCCACACTCCTTACAAGGTGTAATACGCATAAAAGTTTCATATTCCTGCTTCATGACTTCCGAAGCAGTTTCACGGTATCTTCTCTCGACATTTTTAATCAAGCCCTCAAATGCAATTGGGTATATTCCCTCTCCACGCTGCCCCTTATAATGAACTGTAACCTCCTTGCCCTTTGTGCCATTTATAATCATATCCTGTACTACATCTGTCAAATCTTCAAAGGGGGTGGCAAGCGAAAAATCATATTCTTTACATAATGCCTGTAAAATAGCATTCGTAAAGCTTCCCTCATCTGCACAAGATTGCCAACCCGTGACAGTAATTGCCCCATCATTGATACTAAGACTCCTATCGGGTATTATCAAATCAATGTCAAACTCCATTTTATACCCAAGCCCAAAACACTCTGGACAAGCCCCAAAAGGATTATTGAACGAAAAGCTTCTAGGCTCTATCTCATCAATACTGATACCACAGTCTGGGCAGGAAAAACTATCCGAAAAATTCAGCATTTCCCCATCGCCCACATCCACCATCAAAAGTCCATCTGACAACACCATGACATTCTCTATCGAATCTGTCAGACGACGCTCAATCCCTTCCTTTACGACAAGCCTGTCTACTATGATTTCTATATTATGCTTGATGTTCTTCTCAAGTTTAATTTCCTCCGAAAGTTCATACAAATTCCCATCTATGCGCACGCGTACATATCCGCCTTTTTTAGCACGCTCAAGTACTTTTGCGTGTTCGCCTTTCCTGCCACGTACGACAGGCGCTAATAATTGCAGTTTCGTCCCCTGCGGCTGCTCCATAATCTGATCAACCATCTGGTCTATAGTTTGCCTTTTAATTTCCCTGCCACAATTGGGGCAGTGTGGTATGCCAATGCGTGCATACAAAAGCCTAAAATAATCGTACACCTCTGTCACAGTTCCCACTGTGGAGCGCGGATTTCTGTTGGTAGATTTCTGGTCAATGGAAATTGCCGGTGAAAGCCCTTCTATACTCTCCACATTCGGCTTTTCCATCTGCCCCAGAAACTGTCTTGCATAAGAAGACAAAGATTCCATATAGCGCCGCTGCCCCTCTGCATAAATCGTATCAAAAGCAAGTGATGATTTTCCAGAACCAGAAAGTCCTGTCAGCACTACAAATTTATTCCTTGGTATATTTAAGTTTATATTTTTCAAGTTATGCTCATTTGCTCCACGAATTTTAATCACTTCACCCTTTGGAAGCATCTTTAATTGTTTTTCATCCATTTTGCCTATACCCCTTGCTATTCATATTACAATGATTTGAGCTAAAATTTCTTTTTATGCTGTTTCCATATTATTCAACATTTTCTTTAAATCTACCATCTTGTCACGTAGCTCCATTGCCATCTCAAAATTAAGGTCAGCAGCCGCTTTGCGCATATTTTTCTCAACGGTAGCAATCAGCTTCTTTAACTCCTTTTCATCCATCGATTCAGGATCTTTTTCAAATGCCATTTCCTCCTTAGCTACCGCCTTAGAAATGCTAATAAGGTCACGCACAGCCTTTTTGATGGTCTGTGGCGTTATGCCATGCTCCTCATTATACTTTTGCTGTATAGTACGCCTTCTTGCGGTTTCATCCAATGTCATTTGTATGGAATCTGTGATATTGTCTGCATACATCACCACATGTCCCTCCGCGTTCCTTGCCGCACGTCCTACCGTCTGTATCAGTGACGTAGCCGAACGCAGAAAACCCTCTTTATCCGCATCAAGAATAGCCACTAGTGAGATTTCTGGAATGTCAAGTCCTTCTCGCAAAAGATTGATTCCCACAAGCACATCAAACATATCAAGGCGCATGTCACGAATAATCTCTGCACGCTCAAGCGTATCAATATCTGAATGAAGATATTTTACACGGATTCCCACTTCACCAAGATATTTCGTCAAATCTTCAGCCATATGCTTTGTAAGCGTTGTTACCAATACCTTATTATGATTCTTAGTTTCCGCATTGATTCGCGAAATCAAATCATCAATCTGCCCCTCTACAGGATGCACATCTATAATAGGATCTAGAAGCCCTGTTGGTCTGATAATCTGCTCTGCACGCAACAGTTCATGCGCTCGTTCATATTCATTGGGTGTTGCCGAAACAAAAAGCATCTGGTCAATCTTTTGCTCAAACTCCTCAAATTTCAGCGGTCTGTTATCAAGCGCAGACGGAAGACGAAAACCATAGTCCACCAAAGTATTTTTTCTTGATCGGTCGCCTGCATACATTCCTCGAATCTGCGGTATAGTCATATGAGACTCGTCCACTATGATTAAAAAATCCTCTGTAAAAAAGTCCAGCAGGCAATACGGTGGCTCGCCTTCTTTCGTGCCGTTCAAATGCCTTGAATAGTTTTCAATTCCAGAACAGAATCCCGTTTCCCGCAGCATTTCTATGTCAAAGTTCGTCCGCTCAGAAATCCGCTGTGCCTCTAAAAGCTTGTCCTCACTCTTAAAATACCGCACACGCTCTTTCATCTCAGCTTCGATAAGGTCACAAGCCTTTGCAATCCGCTCTGGCGCTACCACATAATGTGATGCAGGAAAAATTGTAATATGCTCTAATGTAGCATTCACTTTGCCAGTCACGGGATCAATTTCAGCTATACGGTCAACCTCGTCACCAAAAAATTCCACCCGAATCAGAAAATCACCGCCCTGTGCAGGATGAATCTCAAGCACATCACCACGTACCCGAAAACGCCCGCGGTCAAGCTCCATGTCATTCCGGTCATATTGCATTTCAATTAGGGCATGTATCACTTCATCCCTGTCCTTCACCATGCCTGGTCTTAAAGAAAGCATCATTCCCTGATACTCGTCAGGGCTACCCAATCCGTAAATGCAAGAGACACTTGCAACAACCACCACATCTTTGCGCTCGGTAAGCGATGCTGTAGCAGAAAGCCGCAACTTGTCTATCTCGTCGTTCACAGCAGAATCCTTTGCAATATAAGTATCCGAAGAAGGGATATATGCTTCTGGCTGGTAATAATCATAATAAGAGACAAAATACTCCACGGCATTCTCCGGAAAAAACTCCTTAAATTCGCCGTATAACTGCCCTGCTAAGGTCTTATTATGTGCTATGACAAGCGTGGGTTTATTCAGCGCTGCTATAATATTCGCCATCGTAAACGTCTTGCCTGAACCCGTAACGCCTAAAAGTGTCTGAAACTGGTTGCCTTCCTTAAATCCTTGCACCAAAGCCTCTATTGCCTGCGGTTGGTCACCGGTAGGCTGGTATTCACTGTGTAGCCGAAACTCCATAGGAGCTAATCACCTCCGTAACTTAAACTTAGAAACCTTTTATCAGTATATCACACCTCCTACAAAATGTACAGAAGATTTTGAACGTATGTTTTAAATTTTATTTCTTCAATGTCTTTCAGAAATGTCACTTCATACAATTTCTTAGGAATCAGTTCTATAAACAATACGTTATTCAAAATCTGTCCTCTTACTTGGATTGTTTTGAAAATACGTTTGATAATACCCATTTTCTCAAGAGCCTTTACTGCCTGCCTCTGTTACCTGCTTCTTTGATAATCCGAATGTGTCCGCCATCTCGTTATAGCTGCGCTGTAAGTAATCATCACGAAACTTCTTTTTCATTCCTATCAACTGTCCGCTTTCCTCATCCCTTTCTTCCTTTGGACGATACCAGTACACAATATCTGCTAAGATATGAATCGCATTATTGTTTGGAGCACCATTTGGATATTTGATTGTCTTAAACCACACCATAGGAATTACATTTCCTGTAAAATTCATAGTTCCAACTTCATCTACAATAGGATTTTGTTGTGGTCAAGCATTTTTGTAACACTTTTGGCTCATAATTCCACTTTATTTTTCTTTGGATAACGTGCTTCAAATGGTGTCTGATAATTATTATAAGAGTGTGGACGTACATGATTGTATGTAACATATGCAAATTCCTCTATAGCTGTGTTCAATTCCTCATCTGTGCGATAAGTATGAAGATTAATTAGTTCATTTTTCAGTGTATTGTAATACCGTTCCATCGGTGCATTATCATAGGGATATCCTGCCTTACTCATACTCTGGGTAATGTTTGACAGTTTACAAAATTCGACAAACTCTTTTGAGGTATACTGGCTTCCCTGGTCACTGTGCAGAATCAGTTCCCCTGTGATTGCCGGCTGGGATTCCAGTGCCTTTTTTACCGTTTGTATTGCAAGCTCAGCCGTGATATGTTTGCCGGTAATGCTCGCGACAATGCTCCGGTCATGCAAATCCAGTACAGAACAGTTATAACGTTTGCTCCCATCTGATAAAAACAGATATGTGAAATCAGTACACCATTTCTGATTTACTTCTGTCGCCGAAAAGTCCTGGTTTATGATATTTTCAAAAGTTTCATGCGCTTCGCCTTTCCGGTAACCCGGCTTTTTCCGGCGGACAATGGAAGTAAGGCCCAGTTCCTGTTTCATATACTTATGGACAGTCAGGTTGCTCAGATGGATTCCTCTGCGGTTCAGATAAACCTTCATGTTCCGGTATCCATCCACTCCCCCATGTTCGTGGTAAATATCCTGTATCTGTTCCAAAGTATCCTGTTTTTGGGCGTAATATGCCGCTTTCCTCTCTTTCAGGAAATTGTAATACGCATTTGGGTAGATCCCCATTCTGCGAAGCAGCCATCTGACCCCAAATTGAAGTGGTAAACTAAAATTGGA